>JAESGC010000049.1_pt1 | contig 77213 bp, 69 predicted proteins | sample 9266221 | NCBI WGS metagenome assembly JAESGC01 (sample SAMN14515568, study PRJNA621660) | algae metagenome | isolation source: Trichormus sp. ATA11-4-KO1 and co-occurring heterotrophs from soil, at the... | place: Chile: Atacama Desert, Tarapaca Region | collected 2009-05-22 | reverse complement strand
AATATTTTCAAGGTTCGGTGTCCTTTGGGCGCCGCTCTCTCGCGCTCGCATCTCAGGCACTTATCTAATATATCGAGTGCTCATGACTTTGTCAACTACTTTTTCCACTCTTCTTGGAAAATTTTTTGCGTCTAATAAAAGTCCTATCTGGTAAGAGTTTTAGGCTATAGTATTCCTGAAATTCACTAAGAGACTAATTTAAGTGGTGAGTAAGTTTGGTGTTTTGCCGCCTTGGCTAGTTTTAGATCCCTTGCTGCGTAATTGGTTGTTGGAAGATATTGGTCGGGGCGATCGCACTACAAATAGCCTATTAGTAGAAGATATTACCCTAGGAACAGCTCAATGGGTTGCTAAAGCAACAGGGATAATTGCTGGCTTACCGGTTGCAGCTAGGGTGTTTCAGCTTTTAAATGAAAAAGTTAGTTTTATAGCTGTTGCGGCTGAAGGTACAAGGTGTGAGACAGGACAAGTAATAGCGGAAATTAACGGTTCCCTGGATGCGCTGCTGATGGGGGAACGGGTGGCGCTCAACTTGGCTATGCGTTTGAGTGGGATTGCTACGCTTACTCATATATATGTAGAGCAAATTGCTGATTTACCTGCTCAGTTAGTGGATACGCGCAAGACTACACCAGGGCTAAGATTGTTGGAGAAGTATGCGACTGCGGTAGGTGGGGCGATTAATCACCGGATGGGTTTGGATGATGCAGTGATGATAAAGGATAATCACATCGCGGCGGCTAGAGGAATTGCCGAAGCTATTACCCGAATTCGTTTCCAAATACCTTATCCTCTGACAATTGAGGTAGAGACGGAAAGTTTAGAGCAGGTGCAAGAAGCGTTACAGCATAAAGCTGATCTTATTATGTTGGATAATATGCCTATTGAGATGATGCAAGCGGCGGTGCAGTTGATTCGCCAGCAGAATAGTCGGGTAAAGATTGAAGCTTCAGGGAATGTGACTTTAGAAACTATTCGTACTGTGGCGGAAACTGGCGTTGACTATATATCTAGTAGTGCACCGATTACTCAGTCAAAGTGGTTGGATTTGAGTATGAGGATGGGTGAAAAGGATATATAAGGTTAAAATAATCAAGTTTTGGAGAAAGTCTAAGCATTAGACGGTCCATAGCCAACTCAAACAAATAATATTTATATATGTTGTATATATGAACGCTACACAAGAACAACTAAAACTTAAATTTTCCCAGGCTTTGGTGGCTGCTTTTGGCGATGACTACGCCGGAGTAGACCCGATTTTGGTTTTTGCTAGTAATCCCAAATTTGGTGATTATCAGGCAAATGTAGCTTTATCCTTGAGTAAGCAGTTAGGACAGCAACCAAGGGCGATCGCTTCTGCGATCGTTGATAAACTAGATGTATCTGATGTTTGCGAATCACCGGAAATTGCTGGGTCAGGATTTATTAACCTGAAACTGAAAACAACATACCTAGAAACGCAACTAAATGCTATTCAGTTAGATTCTAGACTAGGACTCCCAAAGGCAAAAACACCAAAACGGGAAATTGTGGATTTTTCTAGTCCGAATATTGCCAAAGAAATGCATGTCGGACACTTGCGTTCCACAATTATTGGTGATTCCATTGCTCGAATTTTGGAATTTCAGGGACATGATGTCCTGCGATTAAATCATGTGGGTGATTGGGGTACGCAATTTGGGATGTTAATCGCCTACTTGCGAGAAGTTTACCCGGAAGCACTAACAACTGCCAATGCTTTAAATATTGGAGATTTAGTCAGTTTCTACCGCCAAGCTAAAAAGCGGTTTGATGAAGATGAAACTTTTCAAGAGACAGCACGCCAGGAAGTCGTAAGATTACAAGCAGGTGCAGAAGATACACTCCATGCTTGGAAAATGCTGTGTGAACAGTCAAGGCGGGAGTTTCAGGTCATTTATGATTTGCTGGATGTGCAAATAATTGAACGTGGAGAATCTTTTTATAATCCTCTACTACCAGCAGTCGTGGAAGATTTGGAGAAATCCGGTTTACTGGTAGAAAATCAAGGAGCAAAGTGTGTTTTCTTAGAAGGCTTTACTAATAGGGAAGGTGAACCTCTACCCTTAATTGTGCAAAAATCTGACGGTGGCTATAATTACGCCACTACAGACTTAGCATCCCTGCGTTACCGAATTCAACAGGATGAAGCAAAGCGCATAATTTATGTAACAGATGCTGGACAAGGAAACCACTTTGCCCAGTTCTTCCAAGTAGCGCACAAAGCTGGATGGATTCCTGATGATGTGCAACTTGTTCATGTTCCCTTTGGTTTGGTGTTAGGGGAAGATGGGAAAAAATTTAAAACTCGTTCTGGTGATACTGTTAGGCTGCGGGATTTATTAGATGAAGCAGTAATTCGCGCTCGTGCAGATTTAAAAACCAGATTACAAGAGGAAGAGCGGGAAGAAACTGAAGAATTCATTAATCAAGTTGCCAAGGTAGTTGGTATTAGTGCGGTTAAATATGCTGATTTAAGTCAAAACCGTACCAGTAATTACATTTTCAGCTACGACAAAATGCTGGATCTTAAAGGTAATACTGCGCCCTATATGCTGTATGCTTATGCGCGGATTCAGGGGATTAGCCGCAAGGGTGGGATTAATTTTGAAGAGTTGGGAGATAATGTCAAAGTCTTGTTGCAGCATGAAACAGAATTAGCATTGGCTAAGTATTTACTGCAATTAGATGAAATTATTAGTACTGTAGAGCAAGATTTGCTACCCAATCGTTTATGTGAATATTTGTATGAGTTAAGTAAAAAGTTTAATCAGTTTTACGACCGTAACCAAGGAGTGCGGGTGCTTGAAGCTGAGGAACCACTGCGGACATCTCGCTTGCTTCTGTGTGATTTGACAGCTAAAACTCTGAAACTGGGATTATTTTTGCTGGGAATTCCGGTATTAGAAAGGATGTAAAAAGTCAAGAAAGACCAATTATTTTTTGGCGTTACTGATTAAATGTATGAATTAGCCGGGCTACGCCCCGCTTTGCTAATACGCATAGGCGCAAAGGTAAGCTAGTGCGTTGGGCGGTTTCCCCGACTTGTAGCAACTGGCGTTGCAAAGAATAAGAGTTGAACAAATGTAGTTGTGAAATTTTATACTCTGATTCAGCAACACCGATTTTTGGCATTACATATTTGCGGGATGATTTTGCTGGTTTTGTGGGATGGGCATCTTGCCCGTCCCTTGTATTTCCGGGCGGGCAAGATTGCCCACCCCACAAGAATCATCCCTTGATTCAGCAACACCGATTTTTTAACGCACAGATACGCAGTGAACTAACACTGTGTCCAGGTTAGCCCGACTCAGGCGACTGGTGTACAGATCTGATGGGAATAGCTGCTCTGCCGGAGGCATCATCCGAAGGGAGGTAACGCAGAGGTAAGCATTGAAGTTGAAGTATCTACTTCAATGCAGTTCAAACCTTTTAAGAGTTGATCGCACATGTTTAAACTCGTCATTACCAGGATACTTGAGAATCAATTGAGGATTAATTGTTTACTTTCTAAAAATTCCTCGGAATTTCTGAGTTTGCTGATTTGACGGTTTAACTCTTTCATCAAGATATCAATCAAATGAATAGCTTTCCGTGTGCCATTGATGATGGTCTTTAAAGTGTATAGTAGCCGTGGATATGGTAATTTTTATGATAAGTAACAACCCCAATCTCGCAGCTTAATTGCAATGACTGACAAAGAAATCAAACAACTAATGGAGAGTAATGCTAAAACAGCCCAGGCGATGTTGGATGAAATAGCTGATGCTCGGCAGGAACGGCAAGAACTCCGGGAAGGAATGATACAACTTCAGAATGCAGTGGCAAGATTAACGAATGTACATGAGACAATAGTTAACTTACTAATTTCTCTCGATGGCGATCGCCCTACTATTCTCAAGAAACTTGCAGCAATTGAGAATAAGCTGGATAGATTATTGCAAAAAGAGGAACTGCAATAAATAGTTTGAGCATTGCTGATTGAAAACATGAACTAGGCTCACGCCAAATGATGACCCTTGCGTGGTGAAGCAGCGTGATTAATCGTCAATTAAAACTGTAACAGAGGCAACAGCTATCAACATTTCGTCATTTTTATCGTTCAGAGAGGCAATAGCTCGTCCTTGAACCACCATCCCACCGGATTCTACAGTCAGGGTTTTGCGGCCAAATGGGAGTACAGCTAGTACCTCTTGTTCCTTAACTTGTTCTGGATAAGGAACCGCTACTTGGACTTCCACAATCATTTCATCGGGATCATGCAAACCAGCAACCTCCCAAACACCAGGTAGGGCGTTGTGAGCGATCGCATTACGTACAGCCCTAGCTGCTGCTACTGTTGGTTCTTGTCCGTGCTGATCTATTCCCATTCCCATTTCGATAATCAAGCGTTTACGCCCCACAGCTACCTCCTAAAATCTGCCACTTCTCAGCTATGATCGCTAACAAAGCTGTAAGGTACTTTTGCTCAAAAATCAACTCACGCCTTAGCTAGAAATTTTAATTTAACTTGCTCACCAAAAATGGACTGGAACACAACTGTAGGCTTTGTTTTACAATACTAACGTGACATTTGTTGTTCTTCTTCATAAAACCAAGTTTCTGCTACCAGACTTAAGCCAATCAGTAACAGAAAAAAGCAAACCGAAAACCAAAATATTTCCATCATTGCTACTACCCCCGATTATTTTTATGACTTACATCTACCCATTGGCTAAATGTTTGCTCAAGAAATTTTCATTTCTCTAATCTGTCAGGCAAAGTAATTAGGATAATGTTAGTCACAATACAGTTATTTTTATTTATTATACTCAATTACTAAATAGTTGACGCTTGGTATAAAAAAATACGTCATTAATTATGCTTATTTGTTATCTAGAACTCAAATAAAAGGTGGCATTTAAACCGGAAACTGAATTTTAGGTCAATAAATGAGGAGACTTTGACAATTTTAGGAAATGAATTTAAAAATTTTTTTTTACATGAAAAAATCAATGATTCAAACCTAATAAAACTCTTCTTTTAAAAGAGTTATTAAACATTAAAAATTTGTAATTAACAAATAAATTATATGAGGGTGTTATTAGTCGAGGATGAACCAGATTTAGGTGCGGCGATTAAGCAAAGTCTAACGCAGCAGAAGTATTTAGTTGACTGGGTACTAAATGGAAGTGAAGCATGGGCATATTTAGAATATAGTTGGACACAATATACTCTAGCTATTTTTGATTGGATGCTACCTGAAATATCAGGACTGGAGTTATGCAAACAGCTACGTCATCACAAAAATTCTTTACCTGTGTTAATGCTGACTGCTAAAGACAGAATGGAAGATAAAGTTGCTGGTTTGGATGCAGGTGCAGATGACTACTTGGTCAAGCCATTTGGCATGGCAGAATTATTAGCCAGGTTGCGGGCATTGCAGAGGCGATCGCCTCAATTTCAACCACAAGAATTAACTGTTGGTAACTTAACTCTAGATTACGGTAACAATATAGTTATTAGTCAAAATAATGCAGGGAATAAACAGGTAATTCCTCTGACAAATAAAGAATTCCAGTTACTAGAGTATTTTATGAAGCACCCAAATCAAATTTTGACTACTGAACAAATTCGCAATCAGCTTTGGGAAGTGAGTGCAGAACCGATTAGTAATGTGGTAGCAGCACAAATGCGCTTACTGCGTCGTAAATTAGCGAATAGTGGTTGCGACTGGAATCTGTAGCGGGAACACTGCACGAGAGTATTGAACTAAAACTACAACAACCTGGTAAATTAGAACCTGTAATACAGCAACTCTTACCCAATATTTGTGTAGTGGGAAAAAGCTGTATTCAAGAGTTATCAAGTTCCCAGCGCCATGTTTTAAGTGCCATCAACCAAAGTAATTACTATGTGCGGTTTTTCGATAATTCTGGGCGCTTGATGGCTATAGCAGGCGCTCATCCAAATGGATTATCTTTAAACTTTAACAACGAACCTTGGCAAACTCTTAAAGACAACAAAGGTAACCTTTACCACCAAATTTCGTTTGTTTTGCATACCCAAGAGCATCGTGATTGGGGTTACATCCAAGTAGGGCGGAGTCTTGCAGATTTTACTAGTTATCTGAATGCGATAAAACTCACTTTCGCATTGGGATTACCTATTTCATTGACTCTAATTGGTCTTGCTAGTTGGTGGTTAGCAGGATTAGCAATGCAGTCGATTTATCATTCATACAAGCAAATTCAACAGTTTACAGCAGATGCCGCCCACGAATTAAGGACACCATTAGCCGCAACTCAAGCGACGGTAGAATCAGCACTTTTGATGTCACAACAGAAACAAACAGAGGCGGGCGAGATTCTCCGAACCATACAACGTCAGAATCAGCGACTTACAACCCTAGTGACAGATTTGCTGCTACTGACTCGCCTAGATCGGCAACCTATGCCAAGACAAAGTGACATTTGTTCCTTAAATGATATTATTGACGACTTAAGAGAAGAATTTGCAGCGTTGGCGATCGCATCAGGTGTAGTGCTGACATCTTCAGTACGGGTGTCTACGCCTCTGAATGTGATTGGCAATGAAGACCAGCTTTATCGTTTGTTTTCTAACTTAATTGTTAATGCCATTCAATACACACCACAAGGCGGAAAAGTCACAATTTTCTTAGACCGTAGTGACAATTATGCTGTAATTCAGGTGCAAGATACAGGCATTGGCATTCCGCAACAGGAAATTTTGCGTATTTTTGATCGCTTCTACCGAGTGCATAGCGATCGCTCCCGTAGTACTGGTGGTTCTGGATTAGGATTAGCGATCGCGCAAGCAATTGTTCACGCGCACCACGGCAGTATAAATGTACAGAGTGAATTCACAAAAGGTAGTAATTTTATCGTCAAGTTACCCTTCGATATCCGCCCAATTAATCATGTTCGCTTTGTCTACCTGTGGAAAATGCTGTGTCGTCATTGACAGCGAGAATAATTATGATTAGCTTAAGTCTCTCACTAACGAAGCTGTACTGTGCCAGGGTTGCCAAACTTGCTGTTTAATTTCCACAGCCCCAGATTTGACAACAGCATCCCAGTGGGTGATCTCGCCTTCCCGCCAAAACTGTAAATCCACACGAGCATTGCCAATTTCTACGTGCTGGAGTTCGAGTTCAGGTAGCCATTCTGGTAAGTGTGGGTCAACGTAAAGCAACTGATTCGGGGCATCAGCTTGTAAACCCAGCATGGCTTGGATTAGCTGGAAAACTGATGCAGCTGCCCAGCCTTGGGGCACGTTTGCCTCTATGTAAGGAACAGGAAAAGCTCCTGGTTGGCGCTGAATGCCAGCAAATAGTTCTGGTAGGCGATAGCTAGCAAAATATTTAGCGGCATCAAAAATACCGTAAGCAACCTGGGCGGCTTCAGTAGCAAAACCGTAACGTTTAAATCCCAGAGCAATAATGCCGTTATCATGAGGCCAAACCGAACCTAGGTGATAAGAGTAAGGATTGTAAGCAGGGTTTTTGGTGCTTAAGGTACGAATGCCCCAGCCACTCCACATATCTGGTTGCATCAGCCGCTTGACCACACGAGCTGCATGTTCAGGACTGGCGATACCACTCCACAGACAATGACCTGCATTGGAAGTAAGCGATCGCACTGGTTGTTTATCTGGATCTAAAGTAAAAACATAACAGTCTAAATCATCACTCCAAAACTGTTCCTCAAAGCGTACTTGGAGTTTAGCGGCCTTAATACGTAACTCTTGAGCAAAATTACTCTCACCCAGCACATCAAACACCTCAGCCATCCGCATCCAAGCATCAAAAACATAACCTTGTAATTCACATAATGCCTTTGGTGCTTTTACCTGACTCCCATCAGGATAAACGATCGCATTTCCGGAATCTTTCCAACCTTGATTTTCAATTCCTCCTGAAGATTGGGTTTGGTACTCTTGAAAGCCATCGCCGTCCAAGTCTCCATAAATATCAATCCACTCCAGACAGCGCAGAGCCACATCCCGATTATCCTGCAACAGTGAATTATCTCCCAACCACTTCCAGGTTTCATGTAATGTAATTAAAAACAATGGCGTCGCATCAGCAGTACCGTAATAGGGTGTATGGGGTATGTGTTGAAAATGTGCTAATTCACCCTGGCGGACTTCATGAAGAATCTTACCAGGTTGGGCATCACGCCAATCGTCTAACTCTTTAGCTTGCAACTGTCCGAGTTTTTGCAGTGCGCCACGGGCAAAACCCGGATGGACAATCATATTTTGCAGGCTGATAATCAAGCTATCACGACCGAACAACGTCACAAACTTGGGTACACCTGCTGCTGGTAGCCAAACATCAGGCTCAAAATCGTAGTCATATAGTCGCAGTGACCCCAAGTCCTCAATTGACTGGCGGTATATTCGCACCACATCTTCATTAGCACAGACAATACCAGTTACAGAATCACGCCATTGACAATGTAGCCTCTCAATTTCCGTATTGATGATAGTAAGGTCTACCATTGTTTGATAACAATAATCAACGGCCTCACGAACGTGTTCATGATCAATCAGATTATATTTACAGCAGGCGTGCCAGCTTTCACCCGGTTCTAGTGCCACATCAAAGGTGACGCAACCATTTGCATAGTGGGGATCAGATGAGTAGTTACTCGGCTTGTAAATCAAGCATCGATAAAAATTATCATTCTGATAGCTAGTTTCTAGCTGATTTTGCTTTTCATGCCATCTCGTTTCAATATGTCCTCGACGCACAAATTGCTGTGACTCTACCTCGAAGATATCGGCAAAGTCTGAACGCAGGGTAATTTCTAGATTAAAGCTGACAGGTTCCAGACCATGATTGGTGATGTCGAGATCCTCATGAATGCCCTGTTCTACTGTGCGGCTAATAATTAAGGATAAGTCACCTTGAGCAACTGTGCCGTATCTGGATGTGAACTGAGGATTTGTCAGGTAAACCCGCGCTGCATAATATCTTGTAGTTGTCGAAGTTAAACGAATCCAAGGGTTACTATCCACGTAGCAAGCATAGTTACTTAAAAAGCGAGTATCATCTGAAAAAATACCAAGATGACTATAAGGATTGATTTGACCGCTCAAGTCAGTTGCCATAAAGGTACTGCCATGATTAATCATCAGAATTGGTGGGCCAACAGTTACTCGCATAATTAACTTTTTACTCCTTCAAGTGCTGGGATTACCTGTTTGCCAAAAACCTCGATGAAAGTCTGTTGTTCACGGTTAACGTTATGTAAGTAAATTTCGTTAAAGCCGAGTTCGATATCTTGCTTAAGCCATTCAATATGCTGTTGAGAATCGGCAGAGATACGCACGTATTTATACATATCCATCGGTTTGACAAATTCAGCGATCGCCTCAAATTGCTTTGGATGTCGGAGGTCAGTCAAAACAGGACTTTGAAAGATATTTGTCCGCCACTGGTCATAGGCTCCCTGAAGGGCTGTATCTTCATCTGCTGCATAAGAAAGCTGTACCTTGAGATACATTGGCTTTCCTTGTCCACCACCCCGACGGAACGCTTCTACAACTTGTTTGAGTTTTTCATGGGGGTGAGAGATGGTGATTAATCCATCTGCCCAACTTCCCAGCCACTCGGCGGTTGGCGGCGTAATTGCCGCGCCAATGATTAATGGTGCTACTGGTGGTCGGGTATAAAGCTTTGCTTCCTCTACACATACCAAACCATCGTGAGTGACAGTTTCTCCTCTCCAGAGGGCGCGGATCACGTCAGCGCACTCTTTGAGGCGGGCGTTGCGTACAGCTTTCACAGGCCAGCGATCGCCTGTAATCATCTCATTCAGTGCCTGACCACTGCCCAGTGCTACCCAAAAGCGCTGGGGAAACATTTCGGCGAGGGTAGCTGCCGCTTGAGCAATAATTGCCGGGTGATAGCGCTGTCCGGGGGCGCAAACTACTCCGAAATTCAGAGGTATGGACTGCATTGCTGCACCTAACCAAGACCAAGCATAGCCGCTTTCACCTTGGCGATCGCTCCACGGATGAAAGTGATCAGAACAAGATATGCGACTAAATCCAGCCTGATGAGCGGCTTGTACGTAATTTAAAAGAGCGCTCGGCTTAAACTGCTCATGGGAGGCATGATAGCCAAACCTTGCCATAACCTTTCCTCCAATTTTATTTTGAATTTTGAATTTTGAATTGATTCATTTTTCAGTTCTAGAACATGTAAATTGAACCTATAAAAATTGCCCACCTAGTAAATAACTAATACCGCTAAGTTCAGGCTTGATTTTATCTATCTAATAGGTGATTTAGTGAAAATAAAAAGACAGAATAAATTGTTTCAAAAATGTCTTTGATGACAGATACAACAGTTTTAAATTAAGTCTAATACACATACCATGAAAGATGTAATGGCTTGCTTGTATCTATATCTTGCAATAGACCAAAAGTAGAATCATAATATCAAGCTAAAAATGTTTTTTAGTGATTTATTTACGGTTTTATTAGCTCTTTAACAACCGTGATACTAAACTTTCATGACTTATGTAAACTCATGCAAAAATATAGATACGAAGTAGCCTCGTAAGAAAGCGCTAAATTGCTCAGTACGAACAAAAATTTATCTTACATAGACTAGCCCTTTCAAGGGGTAATATATTTTTCTTGGTGTCTTAGTGTCTTAGTGGTTAAAAAGCAAAACACTTAATTTTTGAGCAAACTATCCACCAGAGCGGCTCTGCGCTAAACTAAAGGCATTGGGGTAAAAATCTCTGGCAATAGGTTCAATAGACGACAAATTTTTACCACTCCAGTACAATGTCTCAAGAGCATAACGAATCTCTCAATATTCAGCAGATAGCTAGTCTTAAACCAAAACACTTTGCTGATTTAATTAGAGCTGCACAGTTGATTTTCGATCCTACTGCGGGACTCTCAGGCAGACATATAGAAGTTGACTGGCAAAATTTTGGCATTCCCTATGATGTAGAGAAAAACCTGAAAGCGCTTGGTCAGCAATACCAATATGCATCTCCTCACATTCCCAGTGATATCATTTGGAGCCAATTAACTGCCGAAACTCGGATCTGGTTCCTTGATAATAAAGATGAATTGTGGCGGTTTGAAGAAGTTTTTCCAGCGCTGGACGAAGATTAAGCTTTTGCCAACTCGGAAGTTGGTCAGATTTTTGGCTAGGTGGGTTATTTTTTCACTAACCCACCCTACTGGCATGACTGAACTAATTTGCTACTTCCGCCATCTCAATAACCCGCCCTTCATAATCTTTAACTAGAAAATTGAGAGGTTTTTGGCTGCGAATTTTGAATTTTAAACCGCGCATTTCTACTCGCAATAAAATCATATCGAGGCAATCGCGGTCGAAGCAAACGTGACGTTGCTGATTTTTGCTACCCAAACTAGCTCCGCCAATCACATGTAGCTGAGTATTTTTCTTCAATTGATACCACAGCCCATCATTAGTATTGTTCATCACCTTGTTAGACCAACTGGGGCTAGTAGACATATACAGAGGATCAATTCCAGTTGCGCCTAATGTTTGTTCGTAGTTGTAGTAGTAGTGCAAAGGCACTTCAGCTGCTGGCAAATCTAGCAACCCTTCATATAATTGTCGGGCAATCTCCAAGTCAGACACCATAACGGTGTGTACTTTTGGGGCACTGGTGAGGAACATCCACATAGCACCGGCATAAGCTGCCAGTAGCATCACCATAATGCCTTGGGTGGAGAATAAGCTATCCAAGGGTAGGGAAGGTAAAAAAGATCCTAAAGTCAAAGGGGCGAGCAGGAAAGCCATTATATTAGCTGCTATAACCATGAACAAACCAAAGATTATATAAGGGAGCCGCTTTTATGATTGTCGATAAGAACTAAATTTAAGTCCTTGCTCTTAGTTTATCAATACTAAAGTAGTCTGAGTCTTAGCAACGCAATAGACTAATGCCAAAATTGTCATGACAAATCCTATTTTAACTACTATCCACCCCCAAGCCTATGCAAATTCCCCATTTTCCCGAAGCTAATCACCCGCTAGTAAAGTCGCTGTTTCATCATAGTGACCAAGAACTGCTGAATTTGTTTCAGAGCTATCCAGATGCTGGTAAGTACTTTACAGTGATTTTTTGCCGCTATAGTCCCATAGTCTACACCTTGATTCAGCATTCAGCGCGATCGCCTGTGCAAGCAGATTATTTGTTTGCCTTAACTTGGCGGCACATCTATTATGAACTCGGTGGACTCAATTTAGCTGATCCCCAATCCACCCCAGAAGCTTTAACTTTGCAAAATTGGCTAATTAATATCACTGCTTTCTGTATCAACGAGATTAAATTACCCCCAACAGAAGCAATTCATTATTCTCTTCAGGCAACTTCGCCGCCGCTATGGTGCTATGTCGAACAGGCATTAGATCAACTACCACCAATTTTGCGATTGATGGTTTTAATGTCTCAAACTTTTCACTGGAGTGAAACTAGAATTGCTGCTTACCTACAAGCTGAAGGAGAAAAAATTTCGCCTCTTGAAGTAGCCAATTTTCTCCAAGAAGGCTATCGTATGCTAGAGGACAAATTACCAGCAGACATCCGCTCTATCTACTTGGGAGAAGATTTTAATCAAATTTAAACCAAGTAATAATACGTAATTTCTTGGTATTAGTTTTCAGAAAATAAAACTTTTTCTTCAACCTTCTACACTTTAAAGCCGAAATTTCACCGGTGAATTTTATGAAACCACGGCATTTATTACCTGGGTGTTACGTTTTACTTTTTATTGTTCTACTAAATCCTACAGTGGCACCTGCTGCTGATATTACACAACAACTGCACCGCCCTTTAAGTAATTCGAGTTGGCGGCAATCTAGAGAAGAAGCAGACACATTGCTGCGTATTGGTGAACAACAATATGCCGCAGGATTTGCTGATAAAGCAGTTGATTCTTGTCTGGAGGCGCTAGAGATTTATCATTCAATTGGCGATCTCAAAGCCCAAGGTTTGACTTATGATTTGATGGCGAAAGCTTATATCCAGCTAAATCGCTTCAAAGAAGGGGAAAATGCCTTACGTCGAAGGTTAGCGATCGCTCGTGATACGAAAGACTTTGCATCTCAAATTTTTGCGTTAAATAATATTAGCACCTTGCTACTACAACAAGGTGAAGCCTCAGCCGCAGGCCAAACTGTGGCAGAAGCACTCACAATTGCTCGTCATGTGAAAAATATTGAAGGTGAAGGATTATCTTTGAGTAATTTGGGTTTGGTAGCTGCTAGGCTGGGAGATTACAACAAGGCAATTAAACTTTATGAAACTGCTTTAAGTTTCCGCCGTCAAACTGGTAATGTCCTGGGTGAGGCCAATACCCTCAATAATTTGGGTGATGCCTATTTAGCTGCGGGCAATTATCCAGATACAATTGGTAGTTATGGGGCAGCTATGCGAATGGCTAAAACTAACCGCGATCGCCATAATCAATTACGAGCAATTGACGGTTTAGTTACAGCGCACAGTACAGTAGGACGTTATCAACGTGCTTTTGATCTACTGGAACAGCGCTTAATACTTGCACAAGAATTACAAAATCTCCGAGAAGAGTTAAAGTCGTTTGAGTCTTATGCTCAACTTTATGAACAGTTAGGTAATTACCCAACTGCCCGTAATTTTTATGAAAGAGCCATTATACTGGCACGAACACTCGCAGATAGTAAGCAGGAAGTGCTATTGATTGATAGACTAACTCAAATGCTGAAGCGGTAATTCTTCATCCGTCGGTGCGTTATAGACTAATCTCCATAACGTACCCTACCAGATTCCAGCCAATGTGCATCAGGTTTTCCGACTTATGTGTACACCCTAGCCTTAACTTGGGAGAAGAGGTTGGAGTAATTTTTTTACATTAATTCAAAAATACTGTACCGTCATCTTGAATCCGCACTGTATTTTTATCCTGACCTACATCAGTTGTTTCATCCAACCTGACCTCTAACATTCCTGGTTCCGCAGCAGGCTGGGAAGTTACTTGCAGCAAGCCGCCATCTTCACGAAAGAATGTCATTGTTACTGGCGCACTTAAACCTTGCAGCATTTCATCTGACTGACCTTTGAGCGATCGCGGTGGTGTATCACCAATCACTTCATAAGTTATATTAGCTCCAGTTTCATTGACCAGTCTGACGTTCACTCTACCATTAGCTAAAGCAATTTTAGTGCTAGGTGCTTGTTGTTGTTCTGGTAGAGGTGGTTGAATCCCGGTAACTGGTGGACGTGCTGGCGCAGCTTGAGTAGGAGGAATTCCTTGTGCTTGTAGTTGTTGGGTAATAGCATTCGGTGGACATCCTTGAGGCACTACATTTCTAGTGTTGAAAGGTTCTTCGTAATAAATACGAGGGCAAGGATTGAGTCCAGGAGTGCCAGAACCAGGTGCTTCACCACCAATACCCAGCCTCTGATCAGGTGTTGGTGTAGCAGGAACAGTAGGAGTAGGAAGAAGTCCTTGAATCTCTAGTTGTCTGGTAAGCGCATTGGGAGGACATCCCTGGGGTACTACAACCCGATTATTGTGTGGTTCTTCGTAGTAAATACTAGGGCAAGGGTTAACCTGGGAAGTAGGTTGTGGTGCTCTTGACGTTTGAGAAATTGCTGGTGTACTAATTAGTAATCCGCCGCTAATAGCACCAAATAACCCAAGATATTTGCAAATTTTGCGAGTTTGGCTATTCATTCATTTTCTCCTAAATAATGTCGTCTTTTATTGCCTTAATAACTTCTCAATTAATTTCAATTAAGTCAGTAAATCGCCAAAAATTACGTTATTATTTGAATTGAATATATTTTGTCTTAATATCTCAATTTATTGAGTATTTTTAATCTAGCTATTAATTTGATTTTTCATATCTAACTATAGGATTTAAAATGAAATAAATATTTCCTTCTCCAGGATGAGATATTTAAATAATCGGTAAATTAATTAGTCAAAATTATAAAAAGTAATCAGTATATATTCTAAAATTTGATATGTCTAAAATATGTCTAATAACATTAGAGCATGTTTGGCTATAGCCATCCTCTTTGATTTGTAGCAAAAGGCTTAGATCCCCGACTTCTAGCATTCACTCAGCCACCCTACGAGTGTTTACAAGAAGTCGGTGAGATTTTTATTTATGAGTTATTGTAAATAATAACTCATCCTCATTAGCTACAATTATTTACTAGCTTTAAGCCTCTTTCCAAAGTTGGCGAACCTGATCCGGTAACCAGCTGGCAATCTCTTGAATTCGTTCTGATGATAATTCATCTTTAGTAGCAGAAAATACTGCTTTAACAACCTGTTCACGGTTTACATTTGATGGCATTCCGCCTTCATTTGCCACTCTAAATAGAAAGCGATCGCTATCAATTTTAAAGATACCAGGACCCTGCCAAGGTGGACGTACCCGACTCAAAAATCCCACAATCGGATTTGTATCATGCCACAATTGGGCAATTTCCAGTTGCAGTGATTTATTATCAGTAACTTCAGCAGGTTTATGCAGTTCACTTTCAACTCTGTCAGCAGCCTCCGTAGTCATCAGGTCACGCATCACCCGGTACACTACTACTGTGATATCTCTAGCATCAAAGATATCAGCCAAGCCACTTTTCACCATGACTTTCTCTAAAAAGGGCATATCTTTCGTAGCGATAGGAACTGATGATCCTGCTTTTAAAGCTTCAGGTGGATTCTCCTCCAATTTTTCTAGCATTTTTTGACCTTTTTCCGTCAATTCTGCCTTTTTAAAGGTAATCAAATGTGGTAGAAGCCCATCTTCTGCACCATAAGTATTGGCAATTCTCATGTCAAATTCTTGTGGATTAATGAAATCAGGCACATCGTTCTGGTTTGCGTAAGCATTGCCTGTAAACTCGGCATTAATATAATCCTGTTGATTCAAATAATCTAAATGGCCTAAAAATTCGGCTGGTGTTAATTCTCGACCTGCTAAATCAGCTTCATTAAACCTAACTTCGTGCATTCCTTGCCCAGTATCATTAATCTTTTTGAGTAAAAGGTAAGCAACATCTTTTCTAATGCTAATTGGCATCTAATCCTCCAAAAATTTCGTAATGTCAGTATTTAGCTATGCTAAAGCCAGCAGTTAATACAACTACTCAACAATGTATGAGAATGGGCAATATTAACCCAATAACAGAAATACTATGCAGACTAAACCTGCTTTCACAGGTTACATTAAGTTTATCTGCGCGGACTTTGTTTATGATTAATGTAGTCCTAAACTTCTAGTTTGTTTGAGTAGCGTGCCTGAGGCAGCATGTGGCAATTGCCAGCTTTGTGATCTAAATTTAGTATATAAAGTTGTACTTTTTCATCTATCACAGGAAACAAATGTTGATTGCAGATTTAAGACTCAAGAGTTATTGGTAAAGTGACAGTAAAAGTAGTACCTCTGCCAAGATTGCTTTCAACTTGAATTTGACCTTGATGATGTTCGACAATAGCTAAAGCGATCGCTAGTCCTAATCCTGAACCTGTAGTACTTTCGGTAGCTGTATTCCTAGTTTTATGGGTACGCGCCGGATCTACCCGATAAAAGCGGTCAAATAAGCGTGGTAAGGCTTCTGCTGGAATACCAATCCCGGTATCACTCACCTTAATTTGCAACTGGGCAGTGCTATAACGAATTTTAGATACGCGGTTGCTTCCCTCTAAACGCGCCAATTCTACATTCACTCGTCCACCTGGTGGGGTATATTGCAAGGCGTTACCAATCAAATTTATAAACAGTCGCACGAGTTGATCCCATTTGCCTATCAGTGTGAACCAATTTTCTAGTAATTCTGGGCTAGTTTCCGAGGTGCTAGGATCAACCAAGTCCAGAGTTAAAGTAATTTCTTTTTCAACAGCCAATAGTTGTTGTTCTTCTACCACTTCCATCAGCAAAGCATCTAGGGGACAAGGTGAAAAAACATCTTTGCTAATACCACTATCCTGTCGTGCTAAGAATAATAAATCATTGACTAACTTACCCAAGCGCTGCGTTAGCCGTTCCACCACTTTTAATTGTTGGCGATAGTTCAAATAAGTAGTAGTTTCTGTCTCTGCTAACTCCAAATCAGCAAGGGCAACTTGCACATTAGTTTGAATCAAAGTAATGGGACTTCTGAGTTCGTGAGAAGCATCAGCTGTAAATTGTTTGAGACGTTGGTAAGATTCACCCACTGGTTCCATAGCTTTACCCGAAAGAAACCAGCCACTTGCTGCTACAGAAAGCACCATAAACCAAGTACCCAATGCCAAATCAATAATTAACTGGCGACTAGGTTTAGTAACTTCAAACCAGGGGTGACTAACGCGCAGATATCCTAATACTTGTCGTCCCACTTCTACACGCTGCGTCACTTGGCGCAATAAAAGTGCTGAGGCTTCCTTCCTGAATGCTGAGTTTTGAATTTCCTGATCATCAGGCTTTGCTTCTTTAACTACACGGACAGTTTCACCGAGATGATTACCATGAATGGGAATATTGAGGGGTTCGGATAGAGTTGACCAGAGTAATTCGCCTGTGGGACTAAACCATTCTAAGTCGATGTGGTCATCTTCTACAGTTTCGGCATTATCACGAAAACTAGCTTCTACATTAATGCGAAATTGTTCAGCATCCGTATTGACTGGCTCAATCACAAGCGATCGCTCAACAATTTCCACTACATGGTTGAGGGTATCATCGACACGTTCAATTAAGGTACTGCGCACATATAAATATACACCACTGGCAAATAGTAGAAGTAAGACAGCCGTGACGGCAGTGTACCAGATAGCAAGACGGCGGCGAGTAGCTTGGAACATTTGGCAATGCAGCAAAAATCTGATGTTATTCTTTTTGAATGTTAAATTATGGTTGAGTAAATAAGTTGATGACAGTTAAGAAATAGTGAACAATATAGGGACGGAAATTGTATTTTTAATCGAAGAAGACCCAGAGGGTGGTTACACAGCAAAAGCTTTGGGGGAATCGATTTTTACGCAAGCTGATGATATTGCTAGCTTGAAAGAAATTTTACGTGATGCAGTGCGCTGTCATTTTCCTGATGAAGCAGACCGACCAAAAGTGATTAGGCTGCACATTGTCCGAGATGAGGTGATTGCTTCGTGAAATTACCACGAGATTTATCGGGTGAGGATTTGGCTAAAGCCTTAGCTTGCTTCGGGTATGTGGTGGATAGGCAAACAGGAAGTCATATTACAGTTCCCGCCTATAACCCACTCAAGGTTGGTACGCTGAGTGCTATATTACGAGATGTTGCTGACCATTTTGGCTTGAATCGGGATGAGTTGCTTAGTTAACTGTTTTCCTGAAAAAATTGTATATTTCTCAGGCAAACATTTCATCCCATCAATACAATATTTTAGGGCGATCGCTCTCTAATAACCTACTCCCCATCCCCACAAAGCGAGAGCGAGGTTAGAGAAAGTAGATTGCTATATGAAAGCATGTAAAGCGATCGCAAATCAAATAGCAAGTCTATTTGTAGAAACTTTACGTTACTCATCCTCCCATATCTCAGATATCATCTTTGATGACAAATTGCTCTAACCATCTTCCTGAGCGGAATCTGGCAATATACAGCATATCTTTATTCTCACGTTTTTTATATATTTACTTAATCATTCAATTACTTAATATTTGATTTTTAAGTATTTTCACGGAGGCAACCCATTTTCTATAGGAGTTAAATTCAATTTGCAGTAAAGGTTGATGGAGAGACCCTAAACAATATGAAATCCAGACAAGTTTAATCTCTAATTAAAAATGGAAAGGTTTTGCTGTGAAATTATCAACCAATCCATCATGTTTCATCTCAACAATAAAAAATAACAAAGTCCGATTAATCATCTGATTTTTACTTTACTAAACATTTCTAGTCCCTTGCTAGAATTTGTAATTTAAAAACTTGGCATTTACCCAGTCTTAGACAATCATTTAAATTACGAAAATCAAAATCACCTTCCCTATCAGATTGTGTATTTACAGATAAGCCATTATTTTTCAAAAATAACGTTTATTAACAATCTATAAATTTGGTTTGAATTAATGTATCAAGCCGCGCCATCAGTAACTTGCAGTCACCATAATCGCCGAAATTTTAGAGAAAAATTATGACGACTTTTTCAGGATTTCCAGATCCAGGAAGTAATAGAAGTACAGCTTTAGATACAACCTCTGCAACATATATTGGCGGTCCTCTCACCAGTTCTTCTCATATTTTTCAAGACTCCGTTACTGGTGGTTCTGATCCTAGCGACTTTTACAAATTTCGGATTGGTGCTAGCAGCAGTGACCCCGCCAGTGTTATATCACTGAGATTGAATGGACTTGGTGGTGGCGAACTAGATGGTAATGCCAGTTTAATACTATATGACGAAAGTAATACTCTTCAAACTGTTAATGCCAGTGGTACATCACCGGAATTACTAACTCACAGTTTAAATCCAGGCATTTACTATGTGCGTGTTGGTTCAGTAAATAGTGAAAGCACAGCTTATAACCTGAACCTTGTAGCTAACGAAATTCCTACAGATAACGGTTCAGGGAATACGCTGGGAGCAGCATTAGACATTGGCACACTCAGCAGCTATACTACCACTGATTATGTTGGTAACCGGGGTGTTGTCCTTGACGACAATGACTACTACAGATTTGACTTAGCTAATAACGGGACATTTAACTTAACCCTGGATGGTCTAGGAGGCAATGCCAATGTAGAATTGCTCAATAGCGGTGGTACAAAGATTGCCGCTTCTACCCAACCAGATACTAATTCTGAGTCCATCAGTCAAAGTCTTACTAGTGGTACATATTATGTGCGGGTGTTTCCTGGTGGGATAGGTGCCACTAACTACGGACTAAATCTTGCCTTCACCGCCGACCCAGAAGACTTTGCCGGCAACACACTGGCTACAGCCCGTGATATCAATACTTTAAGCTCCACTCCTTCAATTTTCACAGACTTTGTTAATAGTCTCGACACTAACGATTATTACCGCTTTGATTTAGCATCTAGCGCTCTCATTGACCTGACATTAACACCAGACACCGCAAATGCTGATGTCCGATTACTCAACAGTGCTGGTACGACAATAGTCAGTTCTAGTCAAACTGGTATTGATCCAGATACTATCAGACGTAGCTTAAATGCAGGTACATACTATATTCGAGTGTTCCCCGTTTCTGGTGCAGCAACTAACTACGATTTAAGTGTTTCTGCTACTCCCATTGCCCCTGACATAGCCCCTAATTCCAGAGGATCTGCTAACAATATTGGTACGCTGATTGGTTCTCAGAACTTTAGCGATTTTGTCGGCAGTATCGATACAAATGATTATTACCAATTTGATTTAGCTCACAGAAGTATTTTCGACCTCAACCTGAGTGGTTTATCTGGCAATGCCGATGTGGAATTGCTTAATAGTAGCGGTGGGTTAATTCAGAGTTCCACCCTAGCAGGTAATGCCGACGAAAATATCAACACCACCTTACTAGCAGGCACTTATTTCGTTCGCATCAATCCTATTGGCTCTGCTGAAACTTTTTACAACTTAAGTTTATCTGCCGAAGCTCTAATTGAGATGTTAGAAATCTCCCCAGGTGCGGGTAGTTCTAACCCAAATCATCTGACAACGCTAGGAAGCACGTTGTACTTTACTGCCGATGACAGTGTCAATGGCAGGCAACTATGGCAGAGTGACGGCACCTCAGCAACTTCTATCACCAACATTAATCCTGGCAATTTTAACCCAGAAAATCTCACCGTCTTTGGTAGCAACTTGCTCTTTACTGCTGATGATGGTGTCAACGGTAGGGAACTATGGACTTACGATGGCATGACAGCCACGATGGTCAGCAACATCAATGCTGGTGCTAGTTCTAACCCCAGTAACTTAACTGTTGTTGGCAGCCAAGTCTTCTTTACTGCTGATAACGGTATTAGTGGCAAGGAATTGTGGGTTTACGACGGTACAACAGTTAGTCCGGTTAAAGATATCTACTCTGGTGCTACAGGTTCCAACCCCAATAACCTCGTGGCCTTTAACAACAAGCTTTATTTCACAGCTAATGATGGCATTAACGGCACTGAACTATGGACAAGCAACGGTACCACAGCCGGAACAACCCTAGTCAAGGATATTCGCTCTGGTGGTTTGAGTTCGGCTCCAGTTAAACTCACTGTGGTTGATAACACCCTCTACTTCACAGCTAATGATGGTATTAACGGAATTGAACTTTGGCAGAGTGACGGCACCACAGGTGGAACCAGTCTTGTCCAAGACATTACCCCTGGTACGGGCGGTTTTGGGCCAAGTCAACTCACCATCGTAGGTAACACCCTATACTTCGTTACAGATAGCAATAATGACTTTAATGAAGAACTGTGGAAGATAGATGGAAATGGTGTGGGACGGGTCAAAAATGACCTGAATGCAGCGCCCAACACTGGTTTTGGCCCCATAAATATGACGGCTGTCGGCAACACTCTCTACTTTACAGCTAGCGACAGCAGCACAGGATTAGAACTATGGAAGTCTGACGGCACCGATGCAGGCACTGTTCTAGTCAAAGATATTTGGGCAGGTGCAGACCCGAACAACAGTATTCCCACTAGTCTCGTTAATTTCAATGGCACTCTCTACTTTGCGGCTTCTGAGCCTACCAACGGTAGAGAAGTGTGGAGCAGTGACGGCACAGCTTTAGGTACGCGCAGAGTTAGCAACATTAATCCTGGAACAGGCAATGCTAACCCTGACAAGCTGACTGTCGTTGGTACACAACTGTTCTTCACTGCCGCCAACGGGACAGATGGTACAGAATTATGGGTTTTATAAAGGAGGTGATGTTTATAACCGATTAACTAAGTAAAAATCTTTGTTTACATTTTAAGCAACTCTCGAACAATTGGGAAATCACTGTTCAATAGTGACTCACAAAATCGCAGTTTCCCACCCCAGCGAAAAAGCCGGGAAATTCACAAGTAACCGAATTCACACAGATACAACCAGGGAAGAATTTCAACATGAAAAACAAATTTCTAGCCATTTTCGCCGTAGCTGGCATTGCTGCTGTAGGTAGCGCTTTGTTCTCCGCACCAGCTCACGCTCAACTAGCTGTTGACCAAGATGTGAACGTTGAACTTGAAGTGCCGGAAGTACTTTATTTGCGGACTTTTGAGACACTTTCTTTGACGATTACCGAAGATGAATTGGCTGGAGGTACAGCAGTAACAACAGGTGGAATTGGACAAGATTTCGACAGCCTAAGCCCTATCTCAGATGGTACTACTCTTATCGATCAAACCAGCCCATTTGGTGGTTTAACAGGTGGCAGCATCACAAAACCAGTAGCTGAACTATTCGCAGTTTGGTCTAACAACCCTGATGGTGGTGTTAACGTCACCTTAACCCCCACTACAACAGGGCTGACATCAGCAGGCGGTGGTACTGCAACAATTGTCAGTGTCACCAAAACTAGCACTGACCCAACTACTGCACCTGGTTTAGAGACACCTTATGTTGGCGGTGCAGACATAGAATTTGACTTGAATGGTGCTACAGTAGCCGAGACTTACACTGGAGGTGTCATTAACGTCAGCGTTGAAGCTCCGTAGTTTCATCATCATTGGTGCAGGCATCTTGCCTGCTGCTTTTATTAAGCCAGCAGGATGCCTTTCTCAAAAAGAAAAATTACAGCCAGAATATCTTGAAAAAATCCAGTCACATGGACAACAATCAGAAAATTAGTTGCCAACGCAAGTTTAAATATAGCCTGGGTATTTTAATGGGGTTGCTGGCTTGGCCCCTATCTCAGGCTTTAGCTCAACCCCTAGATTTGCCAGAGCCAACCCGCATCTATCAGCTATCAACCCCTCAACAACTGACTATTCCTCGCCAACAGCCAGGAGAGATGATACCTGCTCCTATTAGTGAGACAGTCAGAGACAATCAAGACTTGCTAGCTCCTGTGCAATTTAATACAGTGATTGCTCGCGAGTTGCCAGCACTTTGGCAGATGCGGGTTCCCATAGATCAAGTGGGTTCTCTCTACGCCACTTATGAACTCAAGGCTGGGAATGGACAAAGTAATAGGTTTAGCAGCCATCATCGTTCTGAGCAAACAGTGAACGTTGCTATTGAACCTTTACCTATTATCGAAATTTCCCGTGATGAAACTACCGCTTTAGTTCAAGGGGGCGCACTGTTGCAGTTTGACCTGGCAAATGCACGAACTGCGGGAGCCTATGGGGGCGTAATTACAGTAACGGTAAATCAACGTTAGTTGCTTAGTAGTACTTATCAACCAACGAGTATCTAAAGGTTAAAACTTTATCACAAATGTTTCGCAGAGCCGCTAATTTAGCCTTAAGTTTAGTAGGGTTACTTGCCCTAGGGATACCAAGTGCTGAAGCTCTCAATATTGGTGTCAGCCCATCCCGAATTGAGCTAGAAATCAATCGGAAAACCCGGACACAAGCAATTCGTGTACTTAATTTTTCTTCTAAACCGGTTGAAATTAAGGCCTACGTCCGGACTTGGAAAATGAGTGAGGATAATAAATTTGTCGAGGTTCCCCCCACTGCGGAATCATTAGATCAGTGGGTTGTGTTTACGCCTTCTCAATTTACTGTTCCACCTAACAGCGCTCAAACTTTACGTTTTGCCATTCGTCCCAGAGTTGAACCTAAACCGGGTGAGCATCGTGCTGTAATTTATTTTGAAGAAATTCCCTCTGCTAGTAACCAAACCCAAGGTGTACGCTCAGTGGGACGTATGGGGGTTGTGATCTATGGTTATGTAGGAGACATCAAACGAGTTGGTGTGCTCAATTCCATTACTGTAGATCCTCAACCTAATGGTGTGACAGCAAACTTTGATGTTTCTAGTCAAGGCACTGGTTACGTCCGTTTGAAAGGTCAATATGCTATCTGGCCGGCTGCTCAATATCCGGGTGCTGAATCTACAAAACCCATAGCTAATGTAGAAAAGCCTGGACAAAAACTACCAGAAAATTTATTAGATGCAGGGAAATTACCTTTGTTACCTGTATTACCTGATACTCGTCGCCGCCTTCAGTTACCTATTACTCAAAAATTAGCTCCCGGTAAATATGTTTTAGATATTAACGGCGAGTTAAATGGAGTAAAAATTGAGCAAGGTATTCCCTTTGTTGTTCCAGAAGCTACTGCTACCACATCCAGTTCAAATAAACCTCAGCCTGCTACTGCTCGTAATTTGAGAAATCGTCTGCGTCCAAGATAGCTTTTGCTGAATTGTCAGCTGAACTTATCAGGGGTTGTTTGGAAAGTATCTTGTTTAACATCAAAGCTCTCAAACCTAATCCCTCAAACTCTTCGCTTTATTAGCAAAACCTAACGCGGGAATGGGGAAAAATCAAATAATTAAAGCTTCTTTCTTTGTAGGAGAGAAGGTTGGCGAGAGGTCTTTGAGTATTTTTTGTAATTTCTAAAACATCCTCTCAGGCGAAGTTAGTTTTTACTACGCCTGATTTTATTTGCTGCAACAAATTATTTAAGCAGTAAATTTTCGCTTACTTTCCCAATTTCACCTAACTTTTGTACTTAATTAAATATGCTGCATTTAGCTTTACCACCTACACCACCTATTATTGTTATCACCACACAGACAGAAAGTCTTGTTGATAAGGTTTGGAATAAGAAACAACTAACTCTTCTAAACAAACTGAAAAGCAAGGAATCTGACTTAGAAAATGGTGGTAATGCTACATTAGCGAATGTACAAACTTTAGATTCCGCAGAGGTTGTAGTACAGCAGCAAAATTCAATATCTGTAACTACTACATCTACCGAAAATCAAGGGTTTGCACCCGAATTCTCAACTGGTGAAGCGGCTTTACAAAGTCCATCAACTAAGCCTAATTTAGAAGTTAAGGTACTTGCTAATCTTCCTGTAGAAGCAAAACCAGGTGAGCAGCTAGCAGAAAATTCTACTAGTGTGGCAGTAGATACTCCTGCGTCTACTACGAAATCTGCTAGTGATAGTAAACCGATAGACAATAATAGTAGTATTTCTACACCTGTAAATCCAGGTACATCTACTATTACCCAAAATATAAAAGCTAATGACGGAAATTTCCTAGTTGGGGTAATTATTAACAATCGGGAAGTTGGTACATTAGATATTCGGATTGATGCCAATTCAATTTTGGTTCCTTTACAAGCATTTGCAGAAATTGCTGGCATTAGTATTGAAAATGTTGAAGGTAATATTCAATTAAAAACACCTTTAGGTGTAGCTAATTTATTAGCCAGTGAAGTAAAACAAATTGATGATACAATCTACATCAATGATACCAAACTTCAAGAAAAATTATCTACATCTATAAATTTCAATTCTGCTAATTTAGCCTTAATTGTTGATTTACCTTGGCGGCGAGGCAGCAACGCACCTAGACAGACAGCAGCCGAATTACAGCCTGAATTTCTCCCTCCTAGCACTGCCCTTTCTAATTTAAGACAAGAATTACAGGTTACCAACTTTGCTGGAAATACGCGCTTACGTAGTTCTACACTTGTAGGAGGAAGACTAGCAGGCGGTAATTGGCGAGTACGGCTAAATAACACCTTTGTTAATCAACCAGATGTTTCCGAATACTTTTTCTATAAACGTGAGAATCAATTTCGCTATCAACTAGGTAGGCAACAAATAGGTTTACATCCCCTACTAAATGGGATGAATTTGACAGGAGCGCAATTTGGTTTTAGTAATTTGCCCGTTGATAGATTTGCTCAACAATATAGCGCGGCTGAATTGTTACCTAGACGCTCTAGACCTTTACAAACATTCCAGGGTGAAGTACCACCAGCAAGTTTCGTGCAGCTAAGAGTTAGTGGAATTATAGTTGCACAGCAGCAAGTTGGACTCAATGGCATCTATGAATTTATTGATGTTAATTTACCTAGTGGTAACAATAATGAAATAGAACTGTTGGTCTACGATCGCAACAACATTAACATCCCAATTGAAATTCGCTCGTTGAGATTAAATGCTTCTGATTTGTTGCTCCCCGCAGGCGGTAATGTCCAACTAGGTGGCTTAGGATTAAGCGGTAATTTAGTCCAGGATTCTTTATTTGGAGATTTCGGCTCAGAAGCAGGTAGATTAGTTGGGTTTTACCAATTACGTCAAGGACTGTCTGAGAATTTAACGTTTGAAGGTTCTGTACAATCGATTCCTGGTACTTTACAGACACAAGCTGGCTTTATTTGGCGACTAGCAAACCCGGCGGTTCTCGCTACCAGTTTGGGCATGTCTCGCGGTCAATTAGGCTACACAACCGATTTAGATATTAATTTAGGTCAATTTGAAATCCTGGGTAATTCCCAGTTGTTTCCTTCTGGATATAACTCAACTAGACAGTCACGCGATCGCTTTAATCATAGTTTAGAAGCAAAATATCGTTTCAGTAATAATTTCAATGTGGGAGTCATTGCCCGTAGCCGCCAAGATGAATCGAGAAGCGCCGATTATATATTGCCTACTTTTGCCTTCAATCCTTTTTCTGGCTTATCTATGAGGGGTAGACCAGATTTAGACGGGAGATATTTATTTAGTACTTTATATGTCCCTAATCGCTCAATGAGACTGGCTTTCAACACCTTTGGTGATATATACACTTCAGATTTCACCTACAGGTTAAATAGAGAGTACCAAGTATCTTTGGGTGGCGAATTTGGTGCTGATTTAGCTCCGCGTTATTCTACAACGCTAAATTATAATTCTCGGAACCTCAACGGACTGAGTTGGAGACTAGGCGCAGCTTTCAGCGACGGTAATGTCGGGCCAATCGTTGGTGCTAGTATGCAGTTGCTTCCCGGCTTATTTGGTCGGCTGGAATATCAAGGTATTCCTTCCAGAAGTCGAAACGTTTTAGGAGGATTTGGCGACGAACGCCTCACGGTTCTACTAGTATCAGACTTGTCTTTTGCCGGGGGTGGTGTTGCTCCAGCTAGGTCTTATGGTTTAGGAAAAGAACGCGGTGCGATCTCTGGAAAAATTGAGGTTGCAGGCGGAAGAAGAGGCTTTGATTTGGGTGGAGCTAACGTTAGGGTAATAGATAATCGCAATAATCGAGTTGGTGCTGCCAAAACTGACTCGTTAGGAAATTTCTTTGTTGGCAACCTCAAAGAAGGTGTTTATATCATTGAGCTAGACCCGGATAGATTGCCTATTGAGCTTTCTTTAGATAGAACCAGCATAGTAGCTGAGGTTGCAGGCGCGGCAATCACTAATTTAAATTTTCCTGTTAGAGAAGAATATGGTTTAGCAGGACAAATCACAGATGTCACAGGTCAGCCAATGGCACAAGTGCGAGTGGAACTCATCAATCCTGCTGGCGCACGTGTTTTATCAACGGTAACTGACCAATTTGGTCTTTATCGTCTAGATGGAGTACCAGTTGGCAATTACACATTGCTGATTCCTAACCAAGATGGTATTGCTAACAGCTTGACCCTCCCCAAACTAGAGGTAGCAATTAACAAAGACTTTATCTATGACCAAAATCTGCAATTACCAATTGCTGCCGCAGTGAAGGAAACTATTAAGGATTGATGAGTTCCCCTTGTCCCCCCATTCCCCTATCCCCTTACTTCGTATGCCAATTTCATCTACTATATGTATTGTCCCCCAGCTGTATTAGCTCATCTGGCTACCCTGAGATCGTCATGCCGAAATCAAAGAAGAGCGCCAATCCCATTGATTTGAACGATCCGCAATATTACATTAACCGCGAGTTAAGCTGGTTAGAATTTAACAGTAGAGTACTGCACGAAGCCTGTGACCCGCGAACGCTGCTTTTGGAACGGCTAAAATTTTTGGCAATCTTCAGTGCCAATTTAGATGAGTTCTTTATGGTGCGTGTTGCGGCCTTAAAACAACAGGTAGAAGCAAAAGTTAGTCAGTTAACTCCCGATGGTCGCACACCGCAACAACAGCTAGACGATATTAGATCGACTCTCAGTCCTCTGGTAACAAAACAGCACCAACAGTTTGAGCAAGTGCTGCAACCTCTGCTAGTCGGTCATGGCATCCATATTTTGGATTACATCGATTTAAATCAAAAACAGCGAACTTATTTAGACAACTACTTTGAAGAACAAATCTTTCCGGTGCTGACTCCCCTAGCTGTTGACCCTAGCCATCCTTTTCCCTTCATTTCCAATCTCAGCTTGAATTTGGCAGTTGTGGTCAAAAACCCAGATACCGAAGAAGAATTTTTTGCGCGGGTCAAAGTCCCCAACGTGCTACCGCGATTTTTGCCTTTACCACCGGAGTTGGGTGTTTCCGAAACTGAACAACCTGTACACTGGACTGGTGTACCTTTAGAACAGGCGATCGCTCATAACCTGGAATTTTTATTTCCAGGAATGAATATCCAAGAATATCATCCTTTTCGCATTACCCGTGATGCCGATCTCGCGCTAGAAGAAGATGAAGCAGATGACTTGCTGTTAGCCATTGAACAGGAACTACGAAAACGGCGCATGGGTGGAACAACCGTCAGACTAGAAATAAAATCACAAACGCCTGACCCCATACGTTCTCGGTTGTTGCAAGATTTGGACTTAACAGAAAGCGATGTTTACGAAGTTGATGGTCTTCTGGGACTACGGGATTTAATGTATTTTATGGCATTGCCATTACCCGAACTCAAAGAACCACCACGCCAATCTGTAGTTCCTTCTCGTCTGCAAAGATTGAGAGAACCGAGTTTAACCTCAGATGCTTTGGAATTAGAAGAAGGACAGGACTTTTTTGCGGTAATTCGGGAAAAGGATTTGCTAGTACACCATCCCTATCAATCCTTTTCGTCAACAGTGGTGCGCTTTATTACCCACGCCGCTCATGACCCGAATGTGCTGGCTATTAAAATGACCCTTTACCGCACTTCTGGGGACTCACCCATAGTCAAAGCTCTCATTGCGGCGGCGGAAAATAGCAAGCAAGTGTCTGTATTAGTGGAATTAAAGGCACGGTTTGATGAAGAAAATAATATTTATTGGGCCAGAAGTTTAGAAAGAGTTGGTGTGCATGTTGTCTATGGTCTAGTAGGACTAAAAACCCATTGCAAAACCGTCATGGTGGTGCGACGAGAAAAAGACCGGATGCGACGCTACATACATATTGGTACTGGCAACTATAATCCCAAAACAGCGCGGCTTTATACAGATTTGGGATTGTTTAGCTGCCGTGAAGAATTAGGTGCTGATGTTACAGATTTATTTAATTTTTTAACAGGCTATTCTCGACAAAAATCTTATCGAGAGTTGTTGGTAGCACCTGTGAATATGCGCGATCGCTTTTTGGCATTAATTCATCGCGAAATCGAAAATGTCCAAAATGGCTTTTCCGGGCGCATTGTTGCCAAAATGAATTCCCTAGTTGATCCGCAAATCATCACCACTTTGTATGAAGCCTCCCGCGCCGGAGTGCAAATTGACCTGATTATTCGGGGTATTTGTTGTTTGCGTCCGCAACTCAAAGACATTAGTGAAAATATTCGTGTCCTCAGCATTATCGGGCGCTTTTTAGAACACTCTCGCATTTACTATTTCCATAACAATGGACAAGAGGAAATTTATATTGGCAGCGCTGATTGGATGCGCCGCAATTTAGATCGCCGAGTCGAAGTAATTACGCCGATTAAAGACCCAGATATTGCCAAAGATTTGCAGGAAATTTTGGGAATTATGTTAGCCGATAATCGTCAAGCTTGGGAGTTACAACCTGATGGTAGTTATATTCAACGCCGTCCCTGTGACGATTGTTCAGAAACTAACTCACAAAAAACTCTCATGAATATGGCATTACGGTCAACAAGTATAGCTTCAAACCTAATTGATCCAAAAAAGAGTTCTTTTTATATTGATAATTAGCTCAACTGAGTTTCTTTAAACAAACTTTAATTTTTGACAATTTATCTGATAAATAACTGTGGGTAAATCAATTTATTCACCCGTAAGATAGAGTGATTACTGGTGCTCATTACCATAAACTGTAAGAACTATTGTTTCTAGTTTTTTTCTTACTTTGAATGTTAATGTTTTCCTGTGAGTCTTCTACCTTACGTGTTTTAGTGGTTGATGATCACGAACTGACTCGTTTAACCCTGCAATTAGCTTTTTCAGCTCAAGAAAATTTTCAAGTAGTAGGGTTAGCCTGCAATGGTCAAGAAGCTATAGAAATGGTTAAAAGCTGCCATCCTGATGTAATTGTTCTAGACTTACAAATGCCTATCATGGATGGTTGGAGTGCTTCTAGTCAGATTAAAGCGATTTCTCCCAATACTCAGATACTGGCTTATTCCTCGGTGGAAGATGCAAATTTTCTGGGAAACAAAGCAACCCCGAATTTTGACGATATTTGTCAAAAAGATGTGCCTACGAACGAACTAATTGCTTTGGTTAAGCAGTTAGGTCAACGTGCAGGAGATGGTTAAGTGAAAAAATAAATCATGCTGAGTAATTGCTGGTGGATTACCCCAGGCTTAACTCAATTCTGGGGACTGGAAAATATTTATGAACAAGCAGCGTCAGTATAACTGTAATTTAGTGGTTGTACTGACGCGGTTGTGTGTTATTTATGCTGTTTAGTTCACCTTAATTATTTTCTGTTTCCGGCGGAATAGTGCGTCTAAATTCATCAATTAACTCATCTAGTTCTTCCAAAGCCTGATTGACATCAATTCTCAGAGTTCCCAAATTTGACTGCTCTAAAAGGCTCAGCAAGTACTCGCGTTTACTTTGAACTACAGCAATTCGTTCTTTTATAGTCTGTAAATCCATTATTTACTTCCAGTTTTAGATATACCTTCAAATTTAAAGTTAGCTCAAAAAGGAGTAGGAAGTGGAAGAGGATCAAGGACAAGGGGAAATTATGTTCTGGCAAATCTTCCTCATTTCCCTCTCTTCCCTAATTTGTTACTCATAGCCGATGATAATAAAACTGAGGTGTTAAGAATTTATATTATCTAAGCTCATGTTACGCCAAATTTCTTTGGGAACAATCGGTTTGACCATCGGCAGCATATTAACCATTGTTGGTTTTGTCGCCTATGCTGCTGACAATGCCACACTCAATCTTGTGGGTTTTTTTTACGGGTTTCCTCTCTTACTGGGAGGATTGGCACTGAAAGCCAATGAAATTAAGCCCATACCCTTTAGTCAAAGTACTACGCCATCAATATTAATATTGCGAGAGCAGCAAGCAACTGTCACTCAAAATAAAATTCGTAAAGACATCACCCGATATTGCTATGGTCAAGACGCTCATTTAGATGCTGCACTCTCTTATCTGGGTTTGAGTCCTACAGATGAGGAACGACCAATAGTCACAGGTTTAAGAGAAACAGCAATTGATGGGGCCTATACCTTAATTTTAGAATTTGATTCGCCGTTGATTCCCATTCATGCTTGGCAGGAAAAGCAGGAAAAAATGACCAAATATTTTGGTCCTGGAGTAGAAGTAAAAATCACCCAGGTTGGGGAAGAGCAAATTGAGTTAGCGCTAATTGTTACAAGCAATAGTGAGAAGTTTGAAAACTCTCCAGTAGCACCTAAAAATTTAAAATAATTTCTAGTGGCGTGGCAGATTTAATGATTGTGGGGTAGGCTTCTAGCCTGCCCAGAACAGGCAAGATACCGATTTTACAAGAAGATTATATGCGCTCTTTACCTTACTCAGTGCTGAGTGTTGTAAAGCCCTGCGGGCATGGTTGCGCGTAGAGAGGTAGCGGGGCGTAAAGCCCTGCGGGCATAGCTGCGCTTATAGCCCGTGCTGAGTAATAACAAGAGGAAGGAAACACTTTCGCACTCGGTAAATGCCCCGCCCCTAGTGGTCACTGAGCCTTGCCGAAGTGTGGGCAGTCTTTTAACTCAGCACTTAGCACTTTCACTCAGCACTCTTTAGCTGTGTCATGTGTTAGTCCACTAAGTGCTAAAAGGCGCTCTGTCTATCTCAAACCAACCCCAACTGCTGCTTCAGTGCTGTTGGCACATTAACTGCTGTTTCTAATCCCCGGATACCTTCCCATTGCTGCTTTTCATCCCAGGTCATTGCTTTTAAGTTGGCATCACTAAAATCAGCACCGCCAAGAATGGCATAGTTGAAGTTAGTACCACTCAGGTCAGCACCGTTGAGTTTGGCATAGCTGAGGTCAGCATTGCTGAGATTGGCATTACTCAGGTTGGTACTAAAGAGAATAGTATCGCTGAGGTTAGTGCCATTAAGTATCGCGTGACTGATGTCAGCACCACTGAGGTCGGCGCGGCAGAGGTCGGCATGGCTGAGGTTGACGCTACTAAGGTTAGCGTCGCTCAGGTTAGCACCAAAGATGATAGCATTTGTCAAGTTGGCGCTACTGAGGTTAGCATCTTTGATGTTGGCACTACTGAGGTTGGCGTGACACAGGTCGGCATCTTTGATGTTACTGCTACTAAGGTCGGCACTGCTAAGATTGGCGCGGTAGAGGTTGGCATCTTTGATGTTGGCGCCACTGAGGTTAGCACTACTGAGGTCAGCATTGCTGAGGTCGGCATTGCTGAAGTTAGCACCACTGAGGTTAGCATCACCGAAGTTTGCCCCAGTTAGGTTGGCGTTGCTAAAGTTGGCACCTGTGAGGTTAGCATCACCAAGGTAAGCACCGCTAAGATTGGCATCGCTAAAGTTGACTCCAGTTAAGTTGGCATCACCGAGGTAAGCACCCTGAAAGTTACCTCCCTTGAGAAATTCCCCGACTATACTACTAAAATTACCAATTTCCAGGGCATCACTGTAATTGATAACTCGCAGCAGTTGGGATGTAAAAAAATTATCTGTATCTGGTTTAGTGGATGGATAGAAAATGATTTGTTGTTGTAGCTGTTCTTGCGCTTGTGCGTAACTGTGTAATTCTAAGAGTAAAATCAGTACATTAAGTCCTGTATATATATCTACCTGTCTTAAGCCGATGGTAATATTTTGTGCTAAAAGCGCCATCATTTTTTTTTGAGGCAAGTTATCACTCGGTAAGGCATCAATAAATTCTCCTCGACACCAGCGACTATAAAAATCTTCTAAACGGTGAAACAAAAGTACTGGTTGAAATTTTTGTTCAAATTGGAGAAAGTCCATGACTTGTTTGACTATTTCTGGTGTCAACGCTCCATTGCCTAGTAAATCATAAATCTCTTCATGCAATTGGCGATCGCGGCAAGCATGATCGTACTTGACAGTAGAACCCGTTCGCGCCGTATCTCCCACAGGATAAGCGTGGGGTAGTCGTTGCTGTTCGCTATACTGTACCGCAGAAATTGTTCGGCGCAGCCGTTGCCGATTATTATAATAACCGTTGCCAATTACTTGGCTAGAGTAACCGTTCCCGTTGGTAGAACTGAAAGAGGAGGGTAGCTTGCTTGTATTCAACGTGCAATTATTTTCTGGTTTTGTCCATTCCTCCAAGCTTTTTTGTAATCGTTTAATTAATAAACCTTTCTGGAAATTATCTTGAGAAAATTTCATACTTTTGCCTGGTTTGTTCAAGATTTTTCCCATAGGCAAATACGCTGCTGCTGCTAAAGCTTTGGTTCTTGGCGCTTCTGGTGACTTCGCACTACTTATATAATTTTTCAAAAGCTGCCAAACTTGAGATAATTGTGACATCTTTGTATCCTTTATTACTCAATTATTACTGTTATATTCAACCTTTATTCAATATTTCTGTTAGCCTGGCTACTTTGTGAACACTAAACGCAAAAGTATAAATTAATTTATGTATTTTGCTTAAAGATGTATTGTCAACCACTAAACCGCAGATGAATGGCACTGTCTCACGATGATGGCAATTGAGCTTTTGCTACAAATAACGCATTTTAGCTAAAATCTGGGATTTATAGCCGCATATTTACTAATCAAATGCCTAAATAATACGTACTGTTTGTTACAACTGCAATGGTTAGGAAAAATACTACAGTAAAACAGCGCAATATAAATGAAAAAATAAGATTTCAACCTAAATCGCAAATTTTGCTTTTTGATATCGGGGTGAATGGGGGAAAAGAGGCATAGTCATCTTCTCTACTCCCTCTTATTCAGCACTCCCCTTCGACTTCGCTCAGGGCAAGAAGCGCACTCAGCACTCAAGAAACACTTTCAAGGTAATAACTGGATGAATAGAGTAACTTTTTATGTAATTTTGTTAATTACAGGTAATGTGAAGACAAACTAATGAACTGTTTCGGGGTGCATCGATGAGTGAGGTAGAGGTAAAAAGTGGACAAAACCCCCAATACCTCAAGCAATGGGTACTTGACCCACCTCAGAAACTGTCGATATTTGTTTACCTCAACAAGGGGAAGAGGAAAATCTAGTTGGAAAGGGTTTTGAGGTCGAATGTCGAAAACATTCTCAAACGTCCTTTTTCTGAGGTGAAAATCAGCGAACGGACAGTTCTACCTCTACAGACTCGTGAGATGTTTGAACTGAAGGCGACGCTAAGTGAACAGTGACGTTTGCCATTCCTTCTCTCTTGGTACTTTTATTCCTTTGTGTCTTGGTGTCTTAGTGGTTCGTTAAGTTTGCCAAATACGCCAGGAAAAAAGACAGCGCTGGAGGCTGCATATTAGACCATAAACTCGATACATTTTGACTAGACACCTTAACGGGATCGGGCAATGGGTTCACATCTACAGCCAATTCCATTAAATTCAGCCAATGACTAATAGCCACCTCACCAGGCTGATAAGCGATCGCGATCGACGCTGCATCATAATTTACCCGCACACTAATAACTTGGGAATCGGTTTTAATTAACCTCTCCAGTCGCCTACCATAGGCACGATCTTCAGCGATTTGCGGCACATGAAACCTGATTCGGCCAGGGATTACATGGACAACCTTGTGGTGAGGATCGCCTGTTGTTTCCCAACATTGGGGTTGCAGATAATCCATTACCTGGCGAGTTGCATTTGCGGTCATCATGTAAACTGGAATCGCTGCTAAACCTCTGATTCCTAGTCCTCCCGTCACTACTAAACCTATCATCAAGGGGATGAACGAAATCGACTGTTCTTGCCAAAAATCTAAAGATTTCCACGCAGCCAAAAAATCTACATTGTTGACTTGAGGCGGTTGAATATCAAATTTTTGAAGTATGCTCAATAACTGCGGTAATGACAACAGAGTTTGATCAAATGTGACGACCAAACTACCTGTTTGCTGATTAATAGAAACTCCTCTTACCCCTTTGTGTTGCCGTAAATTTTGGGATATAGTTTCTAGTTGCGAGTTAAAACTATTGTTAGTAGCGCGAATGCGGATGCGTCCGTTAGTTGCATGGACAATTTGTGATTGTGACTGTGCAACTTCTGGGCTAGTATGTTTATTTACCTTGACTTCAGCGTTTTGAGCCTGAGTAGCAATAAACTCAGGAGACATGATTGACTGCGGACTTAAGCCACGACTACTAATAGTTGTTGTCATTTAATCGATGAGCTGCACCAAGACTAAGGTTAACAATAGGTTAAATATAACTTTAGCTTCAGTGTCCAGTCTCTTCCTTGAGAGCTATTTTCGTTTACGTGTTGTTAGTCTTCTAGAAAAGACTTTTGCTATTAGCTATTAGCAATAAAATAGCGTGTGTTTTATATTTTATTGTTACTATTTGTAACTAAATATTGTTAGCTATTCGTTTTTGATATTCGTCTTCAGTAAGAATATCGAGATTGTTCTCAAGACGGTCTACAAATACTATACCGTCGAGATGATCATGCTCATGTTGAAAAATCCGCGCGACAAAATCAGTTAATTCTTGTTTTTGTAACTTGCCATTGCGGTTAGTATATGCAACTTCAACTGCCTGATATCTGGGAACTAATCCTCTAATACCCGGCACACTTAAACAACCTTCCCAACCTTTGACAATTTCAGTAGCATGAGCCACTATTCTCGGATTGATCATAGCAGTAGGTTCCATTACCGGAGCGTGAGGATACCTGAGATTAGGACGGGAAGCTACAATAAATAAACGATAGGATGCTGCTACTTGCGGTGCGGCAATTCCTACGCCGTTAGCTTTGGCAACTGTTGCGGTCAAATCATCAATTAGATTTTGAATGTGTGCATCTTGAATATTATCAACCCAAGCCGCTTTTTGGCGCAGTATAGGATTGCCCAATTGAATGATTGGCATTAATTCAGCCATAAGTAATACCAAGTTGCGATAATTATGATTATTTCTTCCATTGTGCCCATTTTTTCGGGAGGCGGGAAAAAGTCTACTCAGGTGTCAATAGTCGTTGGGAACTTAAGAGGTTGAAAGAGGTCAAGGATTGTAGTGTAGTTAGTAATACACCATCATTAAGTTGAAGGTATCCCTATTTATTGGCTATGCTGTAGCAGAAATAGTATTTATGTGTGAATTATGAACATAGCCAAACTGATTTTGCTTGCCTGTCCTGTGTTTCTCGCATCTATATTACTGGTAGCGAATCCATCTCATGCATCTAGTCTAGAATCTGCATTTACTACACAAATGGTTTCAATTGCATCTCATCAACAAGTTGACGAATTTGCCGCTCTCAAGGTGACTCAATCATCTAATCCGATTATGGATCAACTCGGTTGCAACTGCGCTACTTGCGTTCAGTCCAAATTCCAGTTGCTACAAGGCAAGCTACCATCTGTCGGTTTTTGATAAACTTAGGAGCTATAAATATTTTCAGGGTACAGCAACGCTGTGCCCTTTACTGTATCTATTGGTGGTTAGTTAATTTTATTATTCTTCGCGATCGCATCTCCAAAAAATCAGTACAGTTAAGGCTTGTGACATATTTTTAACCAGTTGGTGGCAATATCACCCCTCAGCTAATTGAATTGTTTACGCTAACTGGATATTCTAATAAAATAATCTCATCAAAAGATTCGCAGCATTTTATAGATAGATGGACTGGATTACACTACTGCGATCGCTACAGTCTGATTTTGTTAAAAGGTTATCATCTGGTTGTCTGCTTCATTGTGAAACAGAAGGTCAATACAGCGAACTAACTATAATCTCTGGAGAAAGATTAAAGGCATTACGAGATTTTTGCTGGCTGATGGCTGAGAAATATAAGCGTACCTCGCCAGTTCGTGACGTTTTTATCAACAATCTTAAAGGGAAACTGGGTGAAGAAGTCGTTAAAGAACGTTTAGCTGATTTAATTACAGAAGTAGATTATGAAAAAAGATTCGGCGGCGATGGCAAAATTGATTTTACCTTGACTTCTAACCCATCTGTTGGTGTGGAAGTAAAATCTCGTCATGGCAGTATTGATAAAATTAGATGGTCAGTTAGTTCGGAAGAAGTCGAAAAAAATGCAGTTGTAGTTTGCGTTTTGATTCAAGAAAACGTCAATGAAGCGCAACCCGAATATCACCTTTTTTTGGCTGGCTTTCTTCCTACTCAAATGATTAAGTTAAAAACTGGAAAAATTTCCTTTGGGATCAATCAATTATTATATGGTGGTGGCTTATGGTGCTATTTAGAACAATTACAATCTTCTGTAAATCATAATTTTTCTAGACATGAACCGCAAATTTATCAATATGCCCCTAAACAAGAACAGCTATCTCGTTCATCCACAAAGCAGTTAACTAAATCTATCTTATTCTCAGATAGAACTAATTATTTAAATCATCAGAATGAAGATATAAATCTACTTTATGTACAACTGGGTGATGAATGTTTTAATAAAGGTGATTATGAAGCTGCAATTAATCACTATAACCAAGCTTTGCAATTTAATAATGATGCTGATATTTATTACAAACGTGGGTTGGCTTATTATCAACTCGGAGATTATGAAGCAGCGAGTACAGATTATTCTCAGGCAATACAGATTAATATTAACGATGGCAAAGCCTACAATAAAAGAGGTTTAGCTCGTTATCAACTAGGAAATTTTGCAGAAGCAATAGAGGATTATACAGAAGCTATTAGAATTAATCCTCATGTTGCTGTTGCTTATAAAAACCGTGCTGAAGCTCGTTCTCATATAGGTGATAACCAAGGAGCAATCGAGGATTACACTCAGGCGATCAAAATTAATCCTCATTACGCTGATACTTATAAAAATCAGGGAATTGCGCGTTATTCTATCGAATATCACCAGGGTTTTTCGCAGGCAATTAAGATGAATCCTCAAGATGCAGTTGCTTATAAAAATCGTGGAAATGCGCGTGCTGATCTAGAAGATTATGAAGGTGCAATTGCCGATTATACTCAGGCTATACAACTGAATCCGCAGTATATAGATGCTTATTATAACCGTGGTAATTCCCGTTATGATTTAGGAGATTACGAGGGAGCAATTGAGGATTTCACCCAGACAATACAGATTAATTCTCATTATGCGAATGCTTATTACAATCGTGGTAATGTTTATACAAAATTAGGAGATAAACAACTAGCAATTGATGATTTTCGTAAAGCAGCAGATATTTATCGCCAAGAAGGCAAGTTAGAAGCGCTCAAAGATGCTCGTCAAAGAGTTTTAGATTTAGAAATTGCAGAATCATTAGATGTTTTAGACTTTTAGAGTCAGCTAAATAAGGGCTTTAAAGACTAAATCCCTGACTAAAAACTTTTTTTATTGCACTACTTTCCAGTTACCGTGGAAACTGTGGGGAATGACGCTAGGTAATCCTAGCCTGCAAACCGGTTTTTCATCTAGGCGATCGCTATCAAATACCCAAACTTCGCTACTATGGGAATTACCATCGTAAATTACTGTTAAAACCCAACTTTGGTGAGGATTTTGGGTATCTTGCACAGGTAGAGGTTCGCTAGGATAGCGATTTTCTCCTAAGTCTGCTTCGGTGAGAGTTTCAGTATTGTGGTCGAAACGAGCGATCGCGTTTAATAGTTCTTGGCTAATGTCTGTTCCTTGGCGGAATAAAGACATATATGTGTAACGCGAAACTTGTCCCAAATTTTGCGGCGGTACATTGGGAAATTCACAACTTCTGTCCAAGAGTTGCTGAATCGATGTGACTTTACCAGTTTGGGGCTGAAGATGAACTCGTGTTAGTGTAGATTTTGCTGAGGTATGAGTTTCTCCTGTAGCTACTTCCTGGAGATATTGATTGGTTTGAAAATCTTGATATCGGGCAATATCTACAACTACTAAATTATTAGCATCCACATAACCATTGGCAAAATGCCATTGAAACCAAGGTTCAGTTTCTCCACGACTCACCAAAGATAAAGTTTCGCGATCAATCACCAAAATCTGAGTTCCCGCTTGAGGCTGCCACTCCAGTGAACCACTGTAACTGCTAATACCCACAAGGGCAGGGAAAAGATTTAAGCGCACCGCAGGAGCAAAAAATATCAGATATTGTCCTGCCAAAACAAAATCATGTATGAGGGGAACACCCTCTAGTGTGAACTGGGCTTTTTGAATAATCTTGCCAGTAAAGTCACTTTTATAAACATTTAGCGTCGCGTTGAATGCAACACTGATACCAAAGTTAAAAATCTCTTTAGTTTGGTAATCAACTTTGGGATGTGCCGAATAGGGTAATCCCTGTCCCAGACCATCTAAATTATCTAAACCCCTCGTTTCTAAAGTTTCCAGGTCAAGGGCATGAGGATTAGCACCTTCCCAAAGTGCCAGCAATTTATCAGGTAAAGCCAGCACCGAAGTATTAGCCGCATTTTTAACTGGTTTGAGCCATTGATTCCAAATTGGCCCTGGTGCTGTCATACCGTAATTGCCGTAAAGCAATTTACCTGCTACGGCTTCTTTTTGATAGCCAGCAGTTTGCACATAACGATAAAGTCCAGTCACACCTGCATCGGTAAAATTAACCGCCAGTACTGCCCCATCGCCATCAAACCAGTGCCCTGCATGGATACCGCCACGTTCTAGCCGTCCAGGCCCATTGCGATATAGTGTCCCGCGCAAGCCATCAGGAACTTTACCCGCCAGGATTGGCAATTGAGTCAGAGGAAATTCCTTCGCCGGCTCCGCGATCGCACTAGCCCAAGCTTTCCGAGTTAATGGTTGAATAGTATGTGTCATGCTTTTAGTATATTTGCTGCTAATGTTCATGGGGCATAGAAAAGTTTTACGTTCTGGATGAATGCTTTTAGCAGAACGATTTACCAAACCTGCGGCTCATAAAACTCTGCCATCAGCAAGATGAGATCACAATCTCGCGCAGATTACGCTAGAAAGCTTTCTTATATCTATTGGAGAAAATTTTACTATGGCACCTAAAATTACTGATTTCGTTGAAGACGCTGGCGCTCCTGGAATTATAGCTGGTATTGGGGCGGTACTACTGGCACCTGTGATCATTCCTGTTGTGGCAGGAATTGGTAAACCCTTAGCCAAGTCACTCATCAAAGGTGGAATTGTCGCCTACGAAAAAAGCAGAGGAGCATTTGCAGAAATGGGCGAAACCTGGGAAGACATTATAGCCGAAGCAAAGGCGGAAATTGCTGAGGAAAGAGAAACCCCTGCATTTGAAGCTGCTAGCACTCCTGGCGACAATCCAGGAGATCATGGCGTATAAATCGGCCAATGAAAGTTTGTAGTGAGGAATTTAGTCCTCACTACGAGCCATTGCAAAATCAAAAATATCAATTAGGAGGTCGGCTGTGTGTTAATTAACAGTCATGGTAATCCCACCAAAATAGCCAAAATTATTGAGCAAGCAAGCTTTAACAAGTTATCTAAACCTATATCTACGAAAATCATTAGTGATACCCCAGGACGACTAAGGTTGAGAATTGCTCAACCCCACCGCCATGCTAGAGAAATGCAACGCCTTGCTACAACATTAAAAGCACAACCTAACATCAGTCAGATACAGATAAATATTCCTTACGGCAGTATTGTTGTTAACTATGATGGAAAAGATGAAACCTTGGAAAATGTGTTCGCCACATTACTAAATTTAGGAGTTGTTTTCACAGATATTACTGAAGGAAAATCTGAAGCTGCAACGAATATCACCAGCGCAATTACTAACTTAAACAAGCAATTTGAACAGGCAACAAACGGTGAGGTAGACTTGCGTTTTATTTTTCCTTTAGGACTTAGTATGCTTGCTGTTAGGCAATTGCTGATTCAAGGTTTGCAAGTAGAAATTATACCTTGGTATGTGTTGGCATGGTACGCATTTGATAGTTTTATTAAACTCCACGCTACTAGCCAATTACAGCCAAGTACTGAAGCCCAGAAATAGTTATAAGTTTGCGACAAGCCTTCTATCACTAAGTTTATTTCTAGCTGTTGCTTGTCCCTCGGTAATTTCCTGTTTGGCTCTTTGTGCAGCAGCAACAAGTTTTGATTGACTGCGTTGAAACAACTCATGCCATTTCATCTCATCTTGCAAGTCTTCAATATACTCTCGAAGATGCTCTGCAACACGCTCTTGTACCTCAACGGGTAAAGATTCTAACATCTTGACAATTGTGATAACTGCTGTGGATGACATGGTTTAGCTCTTATGCAATGCTCTACTCTTCAAACTAGCATTCCCCACTCCCCATTGCCCCTTATCCCCAGAGGAGGCCTCACCTTCCCCACTCCCTATTCCCTAGTTTTAAACCACTCTACAACCCCATCAGCCAAAGCTTTGGCTAATTTTTGCTGTGCTTGGGGATTTTCTATCCATTCAAATTCTTCGGGGTTGATCATAAAACCTAATTCCAATAATACTGAGGGTGCTGCATGGGGACGGGTTAGCGCTAGGTTGTTCCAAAATACGCCGTAGGAAGGTCTATCTAGCTTTTTCACTAAATAATTATGCATAAATATAGCTAGGCTGTGGGCTTGGGGATGATACCAGAAAGTGCCGATTCCCTTGGTGTTCTCAGCGTCACCACTATCGGGTAAGGCATTGTAATGTATGGATAGGGCGATCGCGGGTGCTTCTCGATGTATCATGGCCATGCGATCGCCTAGGGAAACTTCCATATCAGTGTCTCTAGTCATGACTACTGTTGCCCCTAGTTTCACTAATTGATCACGCAATAACTGGGATACGACTAAATTGACTTCTTTTTCTGTATATCCAGTCGGACCGATCGCCCCCGATTCTTTGCCTCCATGCCCTGGATCGAGTAAAATCTTGATACCAGATAGCGGATTGCGTCTTTCACGACCCATTGTCGGCGGATGACGTAAAGCTAAAACCAGGGTTGTATTGTCGTATTTCAGCTTATATCCCCACTGTTGAGCTTTTTTGAGGTTAAAGGTGTATTGTGCTTGTCCTGGAGCTACCTGCTGCCAATCTAGACGAGAAATTACAGGGTCATCATCTAGACGAATTGTATCTGTTTGGGCAGTAGTGTTGTAAAGTGTGAGGGTAAATTTATCATCACTTTGTTGCACGCTCACGGGAACTGGAACTTGTAAGGGGAAAACTATCTCTGTGGCACTGGGATTTCGGCGATATCCGACACTGCGAATAGTTGTGCGTGGCGGAATAGCACCTGGTAAAACACGAGTCTCCTGACTATTAATCCAACCGCCATAGTCTAGGCGTAACCATTCACCCTCACTTCCAGTAATTGATGCCTGTGTTCCTTGAGGTAGTGGGGTGAGTCGAGAATAATCGGTACTTGGTCCAGTACGTGCTACGCCTGCATCTACTACCACCTCAGCAACTTGCAAGTTGGAGGGTGAGAGGATTTGAATCTTGCCAGTTCCTGGTTGAGTTATCGTCTTGCCATTCAGTGTCAGTTGAAATTCCGGTTTACCTAAATCAAGGTTTTTACTGGCATCGGGAACCACAGCACCAGAAATGATATTGTTACCGTAGATGAGGGAACTAGGTGGTTGAACTGTAGTACAACCCTCATACTTTCCGGGAATAGACTGGGTAGTAGGCTGGTTGCTTCCCGTGAGGGCAGCCGAATTACTTGGTAAACTTACCTGTTGGGGTTGGGGTGCAAGGACAATATTTTGATTTGCCAGTTTCACAGATACACTGGCTTGAGGGGGTGCGATCGCGCTAAAACAAATTAGTTCTCCTGGTAGTCTGGTAATGTCAGCTGCGGGAGACAAAGAACCTTTAGCAAAGGCTAACCCCTGCGGTAACTCAGGCTGAGTAGAAAGCCTGGTAACTTTAATTTCCAGTTCTTGGTGGCGGTGACGTACAGTAAAGAGATTCTCTCCCAACTGCAAAGGAAAACTTGGGGAAAAATGACCTGCCTGACTGCGGTTAATTGGCTTACCATTGATGAGAACCTGCGCATCTGGTGGTGCTGTGCCAATCAAGAATATTTTTTCCGCACTTGTCTGGTGGTTGGTTGGGGGATAAACAACTAAAAGCGATGATATGCGTGGCGCAGCCATTCCTGCCAAGGCTACAGAGGAGGTAACAATACAGCCTAATATTACTAATCCTAGAAGTTTTTTCACGACAACAGCACAGAAGATTTCACCACAGTGACTGTGGCACAATGACGGGATGTATTTTGAGAAGTTGCTAGAAATTCAAACTACTATACTATGACTAAGTTTATCTTTGTAACTGGAGGTGTAGTTTCCAGTATTGGCAAGGGCATTGTAGCAGCAAGTCTGGGACGTTTACTTAAATCGCGGAATTATTCGGTGTCGATTTTAAAACTCGACCCTTATATTAATATCGATCCAGGTACAATGAGTCCTTTTCAGCATGGGGAAGTATTTGTGACCCATGATGGTGCTGAGACAGATTTAGACTTGGGACATTACGAACGCTTTACTGATACCTCAATGTCGCGATTGAATAGTGTTACCACTGGCTCGATTTACCAAGCGGTAATCAACAGAGAGCGGCGCGGAGACTATAATGGCGGTACGGTGCAGGTCATACCCCATATCACTAACGAAATTAAAGACCGGATTTTGCGTGTTGCTGAACATACAAAACCGTCTGTTGTAATTACGGAAATTGGTGGTACGGTGGGAGATATTGAATCACTACCGTTTTTAGAAGCGATTCGCCAGTTACGTAAAGAGGTGGGACGGCAGAATGTGCTGTACATGCACGTCACCCTAGTGCCGTGGATTGCTTCGGCGGGTGAGATGAAAACTAAGCCAACGCAGCATTCGGTAAAGGAACTGAGGTCTATTGGCATTCAACCAGATATTTTAGTGTGTCGCTGCGATCGCCCGTTACCTGTGGGATTAAAACGCAAGTTGTCAGAATTTTGCGATGTCCCGAAAGAATGTGTGATTACTGCCCAAGATGCCAGCAGTATTTACGAAGTACCTTTAATTTTAGAACAAGAAGGACTGGCGCAGCAAGCATTAGATTTGCTGCAAATGGAACAACGCCAACCAAATCTGGTGCAGTGGCAAACAATGGTGGAACGGTTGTACAGTCCCAAGTACACTGTGGAAATTGCCATTGTTGGTAAATATGTGCGCTTAAGTGATGCTTATCTCTCTGTCGTGGAAGCACTGCGCCATGCTGCCATTGCTACCTATGGGGATTTGCGCTTGCGGTGGGTGAACTCGGAAGATTTAGAAACCGAATCACCCGAAACTTATTTAGCAGGTGTTGATGGTGTCTTGGTACCTGGAGGTTTTGGGATTCGCGGGGTAGACGGTAAAATTGCCGCTATTAAATATGCCCGCGATCGCCAAATTCCCTTCTTGGGTTTATGCTTGGGAATGCAATGTGCCGTGATTGAATGGGCTAGGAATGTGGCAGGATTAACCGATGCCAACAGTGCCGAATTTGACCCTAGCACCAATTATCCGGTAATTAATCTGTTGCCAGAACAACAAGATGTAGTTGATTTAGGCGGTACAATGCGTCTAGGTCAGTATCCTTGTCATATTCTGCCCAACAGTTTAGCTTTCAAGCTTTATCAACAACCAGCAGTTAAAGAACGCCATCGTCATCGTTACGAGTTCAACAATACTTACCGCAATCTGTTATTGGATTCCGGCTATGTCATCAGTGGTACTTCTCCCGATGGACGCTTAGTTGAAATTGTCGAATTTCCCCAACATCCCTTCTTTATCTCTTGTCAATTTCATCCAGAATTTCATTCGCGTCCTAATACTCCCCATCCTTTATTTAAAGGATTCATGCAAGCTGCGATTAACCGCACTCGTTCTATCTCTGGCTTACCAACACCCGTGGAGGTTTCGTGATTAATTCAAAACTCAAAAAAATATTTTTTGAGTTTTGAATTAGCACATAGCAACATTGACTTAGGAATTGAGGAGATTTTCGGTTATACACAGGGTGCATCATTCATAAACTTCAAACTTAAGGAGATGTTGTGGCGTACTGGGTGAAAATCCTTTACGAGAGGAAAGAATATGTAGTTAATTTCGACCGTGTTAATGCTTTTTGTTATGAAAAGAACGGCAGGGTTACCTTTTGGTTACCCGATAGTGCTATCCCTATTGTAATTAACCCGCAAAGTAATTTAGTAGACTATCAAAAAGTTCTGGAATATCTAGAACATGTTACCGGATTGGAACTAGATAACGCCTATTGGGTGAAAATTATTTATGAGAAAAGTGAATATATAATTAACCTCACCTGCATCAGTTCTTTTTGTCAGGAATCTAATGGCAGGATAACTTTTTGGTTACCTGATGGTACTATCCCCATCATTATAAACCCAGTAAGTAATCCGGAATCATATGAAAAAGTTTTAAAATTTGTGCAAAAAGCCACCGGTTATTCCTTGTCTTAAAAATGATAAATACAGGTTTAACGAAGTCAGAAATCAGAGGGAAGTTCCGATGAAACGAGTTTCACAGCCAAGTATGAAAGAGAGACTAGAAGCTAGAGACTGGAATTTTTACTCAGCACTCAGCACTCCCCTTCGACTTCGCTCAGGACAAGCGCACTCACCACTTTCAAGTCAGAAGGAAGAAGAATGATCCTCCTTCTTGTTCAATTATTTAGGATAGATTGCGTTTTAATGCATTAAGTCTGTTTTTTGGCAAGTAGCTAGTAGCTGCTGGTTAAATCATCCGACAGTTCAACATGATCAACTGCAAATACTCACTTTGTCTATTTGTCGATTTAAGAGAAGTTTGGTAAATAAAAGAAGTAGCCTATTTATTCGGCTATGATTCCACACGTGACACCAAGCATTGTGAGTGCCAAACGTCTGCCAGAAACCATTGCCCATGTCAGAATTATCCGCCAATCCTGGCAACACGGCTTTCTTGAGGGTGAAGTTAGCGCGGGTGACTTCGAGTGGCATTTCCAGTGGCATTTCCGCCGGGGAGAACTGTCCGTCAAACCTTCCCAAGGTCGCGCCTTGATTAAAGAACCTCTTGGCCGCTTTTTAGAGAAACAAGATTATCAGCTAGAACCTGGAGGAGATTATGCCTTTATTATTCGGGCTGAATTATAGTCGTTGGTCATTAGTCATTACACTCAGCACTTGCACAAGGACTAAAAGCTAGAGGCTAGTTCTTGACTCAGCACTCAGCACTTGCACAGGGACTAGAAGCTAGAGGCTAATTCTTGACTCAGCACTCAGCACTCAGCACTCAGCACTTGTAGTTAAGCGATTTAAGTATCTTTCAATCAACAAGAGAGCAACAATGTCATCTATGGGTCGTGGTGGCTGTCTCATCCCCTGTGGCAATAACTTTGTTAGTCCTTTAGGTGGGTACATCTGCCAATAGCGATCGCGTGCTTCTAAGGTACTGTAGCGCTCATCTACTAAGATGATATTTAGCTGCTCTGTCAATTCCTGATGGAGTTGCTGTTTCCACCGTTTAGCTGTGGTTTGGTCACCCATAACCAGCAAGGAAACCGGAAACTGTTGACGCAGTGTTTCAATGGTAGCGATCGCTTTTTGTGCGGGCACAACTTGGTGATAATATAGTTGTCGATCCAATCCCATGACTGCTAAACCACACTTATCTTTACCTGGATCAAAGCCCAAGATAACTGGTTGTGTTGGTGAAAATTCACTGAAAGTCATATCAAATACTTTTAAATCCGATAAATATTTTGATTTAAATATTATTAGGTACTAAAAATAACTTCCCCGTTGAGGATTGCCAATAGTCTTACTCTTAACGGCCCAGCTGTATAAGTGTCCTCCGCCGCGATCGCTTTAATTTCCAACGGTTGATCATACTGCCTTAGTTGAGAGAAAAAGCGTAAAAAAGTACCATCTATTTGTACACTTTCAACAATTCCGGCATTACGGGCACGAAATTGAGAAGCAGAAATTAATAAATCCAGTCTTTGCCGCAGCTGATAAGTTGTCATGGTTTTGGGATCGGCAGTAGTTGTAGCCAATACCTCGCTTCCCGAAAATACTAGTTGATTTCGTGCTGCATCTGCAAAAAATTCGATCTGGTTTTCTCCCCGAACGTAGTTGCCAGCCGAGAAAATTCGCACGACGTATTCTCGACCATCATTAATCTGCTTGATCAGCTGATCAAGCATCTCTTGGGTAACGCGTAAAATATCTTCATTTGTCGGACTGGCACCAGGTTCTGTTAATTCAATGTTGGCATTGCGGTTAGCTTCCTGTAAAAGTTGCATTACCACCTGACGGGCAGTCACTATGTCTTGATTAACGCGAATTACGCCCGCAGCCAAAACTTGACCGCGAACCAACGCCAACTTGCCTACACGTAGGTCAAGATATGACTTCTCCAGTCTTGCCACTTCTTGTCCTAAATAATTTTGTTGTCTTTCTAATTCTTTGAGGCGAGCTTCCCTTGTAGCGATCACTTGCTCTCGCGCAGCTATTTCTTGATTACGCTTTTGAATCAGTCCATCGAGTTCAGCAATTTTGCGATCACGCTGATCAATAGCTGTTTTGGCTTGGTCTATGGCTTTTTTCGCTTCAGCATACAGTCGTTCGCGTTCTGCTCTGAGTTCTTCAACTGCTGCCTGTAATGCTTCTCTTTGATCATAAACGCTTTGCAATTCAGTTATGGCTTGTTGATAGCGATTAACTACTTGACCTAACTGACTTTGGGTGCGTTGGAGTTGTGCTTGGGTTTGGGCCTGTCGGCTAATGGTGCGGTTCAGTTGGGCTTGGGTTTGTTGTTGTTTGGCGTTAGCTGCCTGCAACGACTTGTTGATTGCTTGTAAGTCTGACTGTGCCTTTGCTTGTTCTTTTCTAGCTTGGCCTAATTCACTTTCTACTTGGCTTTTTTGGGTTTCTGCAACTTTTAGCTGTTCTCGTTTGTCCCTCAGGTCTTTTTGAATATCCTCTAGCTCAAATACTCCTTGCCGCAATCCTTCATCAGCAGCAAATAAGATTCCTAAGGTTGATGCCGAAATTAACCCACCAGTAAAAATAGTTACTAGTACAGCCGTGTTTTTGGGACGAAGTTTAAATAATGAGAGGCGTGCTTTGCCAACTCGCGTGCCAATGCGATCGCCCACAGTGGCAATCACACCCCCCAAAATTAAAATTGCTGCGATCAGGATGTACCCGGTGGTCATCTTCAGCTACCGTTCACGCATTGTGCCGGATGCATATTGCTTCCAGATACAGCCTACTACTTTCGATCATTATCTTGTGGAAGATGGAATGTTGGCAATAGCTGAAACTACTCACGATTTTAGATTTACCTCCAGCTATGGGTGTCATCTTTAAAAATACAACACGTGCCACTCCACCTCCCTCAATTGCTTTTAAGTGAACTGCCTACTTAAGGTAACAGGTTTGTGCACGGTAATCTTCTTTTTGTGGATAGAAATCATCTTTTTCTCACGCAAGTCCCCTAGTAACCTGGTTACAGTTACACGAGTAGAGCCAATTGCTTCTGCGATCGCTTGATGAGATAGCTTGAGATCAATCGTAATCCCATCTGCACAAGGAATGCCAAAATCACGACAAAGAATCAACAAAAAACTCACCAATCTCGATCCCATATCTCGGTGAGCTAGGGTTTCAATCATCATCTCTGTCTGTAAAATCCGCGAAGATAGTCCCCGCAGCATTAACATCGATAATTCTGGATTTTCCTTGAGTGCTTGCTCCACTTGTTCAATGGGCGCTGACAACAATTCTACCGGGGTAAATGCTACTGCATGGTAAAATCTATCGGACTTATTTCCCGTCAGCAATGACAACACACCAAAAACACTATTTTCCCGCAGCAGTGCTACCGTTATTTCCTCTCCTGCTTCGTACACCCTGGAAAGTTTCACAGCACCCTTTAAAAGGAAATAAACTCGTTCAGCAGGATCTCCGGGAAAAAAGATCGTTTTATTGCGTTCAAACGTTTCCACAACTGGCGGAAACGCTCCGGTCGCCATCTGACGAAATACATTTGCTAGGGCTTTATCTTGTGTCACGATCATCTCCCTTCCCCTACCCAATGCCGGAAAAACAAAAACTGATTACCTAAGAATACACCTGAAAAATTAATAAAGCACCGTCAACCTTTCTGTGCATTCCTATACTCAAACCCACAACTTCACAGTTATTTGTTCATAATGATACATAATTTTTCATCTTTTTAGCTAGTAGTTGTTATAAGTACTTGCACAGTTGTGGTCATCAGGTTTTTTGGCAAAAAATTCACGATATCTTGAGAATATCTTAAGGATTATCTAGAGAAATTTTTCTGAAAACAGCCCCTCTAATATTCATTTTTGCAAATGTTGTGCAAAACAAAGACAAACTCGCCTCAGATTCTAGTATGCTCCTAATGATTGATCACATTCACACTTTCTATGCTTAATCTGACTGGAAAAAATGCCCTGGTTACAGGTATTGCCAATAACCGCTCCATCGCCTGGGGGATTGCTCAACAACTGCACAAAGCGGGAGCTAACTTGGGTATTACCTACCTGCCAGATGACCGAGGCAAAATGGAGAAAAAAGTTGCAGAATTGGTAGAACCTCTCAACCCCAGTTTATTTGTTCCCTGTAATGTGCAAAATGACGAACAAATTCAATCTACTTTTGCAGCAATCCGTGAAAAGTGGGGAAAACTAGACATTCTCATCCATTGTCTTGCCTTTGCCAACAAAGACGATTTGAGTGGAGGTTTTAGCCAAACTTCTCGTTCTGGTTTCCAAACTGCTTTAGAAATCAGCACTTACTCTTTAGTCCAGTTAAGTGGTGCAGCAAAACCACTGATGACAGAGGGTGGTAGTATTATTACCCTGACTTATTTAGGCGGGGTTAGGGCTGTTCCCAACTACAACGTTATGGGAGTAGCAAAAGCCGGATTAGAAGCAAGTGTGCGTTATTTAGCGGCTGAACTAGGGCCAAAAAACATTCGGGTAAATGCCATCTCCGCCGGGCCAATTCGGACATTGGCATCGTCAGCAGTAGGCGGAATCTTAGATATGATTCACCATGTAGAACAAGTAGCCCCCCTACGACGCACCGTCACCCAGCAAGAAGTCGGCAACACAGCTGCATTCTTATCCAGCGATTTAGCTAGTGGCATTACTGGGCAAGTCCTGTATGTAGATGCAGGATATGAAATCATGGGAATGTAAGATAATTTGGACATAGAGAATTAAAAATTAAAAATTAAAAATGTAAAATTCTTAATTTTTAATTTTTAATTTTTAATTAATTTGTCCCCATTACCTATGCAAACAAGCGAACGCCAAATTAATTTAACTCAAACTTCTCGCATTGCCTCTGTTCACCGCACTACGGGTGAAACTGATGTGCAAGTTACCATCAACTTGGATGGGACAGGAATTTGTACAGCAGCAACCGGGATTCCGTTTTTGGATCACATGTTGCATCAAATTGCTTCCCACGGACTGATTGACTTAAATGTCCAAGCCAAGGGAGACTGGGAAATTGATGACCACCACACAAATGAAGATGTGGGTATCACTTTAGGGCAAGCTTTCAGTCAGGCACTAGGCAATAGAAAAGGTATTGTGCGTTTTGGTAATTTTCTCGCACCATTGGACGAAGCTTTAGTGCAAGTGGCTTTGGATTTCTCTGGACGTCCACACCTCAGCTATGGCTTGGATATTCCTACCCAGCGCGTGGGAACTTATGACACTCAACTAGTACGGGAATTTTTTGTAGCATTGGTAAACCATAGCCAAATGACATTGCATATTCGCCAACTGGATGGCATTAATTCTCATCATATTATTGAAGCGACATTTAAAGCTTTTGCTAGGGCTACTCGTATGGCGGTGGAAATTGATCCCCGTCGTGCTGGTACAATTCCCAGTTCCAAGGGTATCCTGTAGGATAGTCAGAATTATAGCCAAGTGCTGAGTGCTGATTAAAAGCTCAATTGCTTCAAAGCTTTGAGCAATCAACACTTTCCCCACCTATGTTACTACCGCTATACTTGGCAAAATTGATGCTTTTAGTGTCAATTAGCTATTAGGTTGGCAATAATTGACAAACTCAGTAGTCATCTGATTTTTCAAACTATTGGGTAACCTGCAATTAATATATTTGAACCAAGATGAAGTCTGGTGCAGACACCCTGGATTTGCCACTGAATAATATAGACAAGCCGCCAGTAGTCCTAACTTCTGATTTGCGAAAAGTCTATCGCACGGGGTTTTGGCTGAATCAAAAAGTTGTATCGCTCAAAAGCTGTTCTGTCACAGTATATAAAGGGGAAACCTTTGGATTGCTGGGGCCAAATGGTGCTGGTAAAACCACCCTGCTAAAATTGTTATTGGGCATTATTCGTCCTACATCTGGAAAGGGATTATTATTAGGCAAGCCATTAGGCGATCGCCATACCAAACAACTTATTGGCTACCTCCCAGAAAATGCCTATTTATATGACTATCTCACTGGCTGGGAATTTTTGCAGCTAGCAGCTGGGTTATTCCAAATTCCCCCAAGTGTACAACGTCAACGCATTCCCCAACTGCTGGAATTAGTCGGTTTATCCCTAGCCGATGCACGTAAAAAACTGATGCGCCGCTATTCTAAAGGGATGTTACAGCGTGTGGGTATGGCACAGGCACTGATTAATGATCCAGAATTGATATTTCTTGATGAACCAATGTCTGGTTTAGATCCTGTGGGACGTTACCAAATGCGGGAAATTATCTTATCACTGAAAGCCGCAGGTAAAACGATTTTTTTCAACAGCCATATTCTCAGTGAAGTAGAACAAATTTGCGATCGCGTTGCTATCCTCTCTCAAGGGGAATTGATTTGTTCTGGTTCCCTCCATGAACTATTAGGTACTGGCAGCACATATCATGTCAAAGGTCAAGGTGGTGACTGGGAAATTCTCAAAAAATGGATACCTAATTTAGTCTTTGAGCATGATGGTTCTTGGCAAGGCACACTACCAGAAGATTACTATGATTTTCTGGGTAGTCTCCGTCTAATGGGGGGACAGATTATTTCTATGAATTTATCTCGCCACTCCTTAGAAGATTTCTTTATTCAACAGTTACAGCAAAATAACTTGGTTAATTAGTATTGTGATAAAGAAGGAAGAAGTTTGGAGTCAGAAGGCTCAGTACAAGTCACTCGGAGCCGCTCACTGTATCATCTGTCGAAGTGGGGATTGAAACCCACCACCAATTGTAGACTACCAAATCATAGATGTGGTGGGAGATTTCAACCCTTTTGGCAAGAAGAAAGAAGACCTCTTCCTTCTTTCTTCTTCCCTCTTCCTTCGTTAATTATGCCGACCTACCTCGAAACACCGCGACTTATTCTTAGAGAATTTAGACGAGAAGATTTTCAGCAACTTGCATCCATACTTGCTGACCCACAAGTGATGAAATTTTCTCGAACGGGTATACTTTCAAGCTCGGAAACTCAAGAAAAAATTGAGAGCTTCATTGTGTCCTATGCAAAGTATGGTTTTGGAAAATTGGCTGTTTTCTTGAAGGAAAATAACGAGTTAATTGGATATTGCGGAATAGCAGTAGAGCAAATTGATCAAAAAGACGAAATTGAAATCAGATATCGTCTAAGTCCAAAGTTTTGGGGTCAAAATTTAGCAACAGAGGCAGCATCAGCTACTCTGCAATATGGATTTGAACGATTCAATTTTGCATACATTCTTGGTATTGTTGAACGAGCTAACATAGCATCGATGAGAGTTCTGGAAAAGTTAGGTATGCAATATACAAGAGAAACTATGTTTCATGGTATCAAAATGGATGTGTATCAAATAGAATACAGATCCGCACTAAGTTTTGATTTTCATCCGTGAATAAAATAGTAATTTTTGCTACTATTATTTCGCTACAATATAAGCAAAAAAGAAGCTAATTTATACCAGAATTTGATTGATAAATATCTTGTCATACAATTTAGTTTAACTTTAAGCTAACTTTACTAAAAATTTAAAGTTAATCAATAATATCTCTCCGGAAAATGACACTTTTCTAGGAAAATAAGAATGTTGGGTAACTTGAATTGGGGAACTTGAATAATTAAATATAGTCATATCAAGATGTTTAAAAAGTACTATGGCGATCACAGTCTCAGAGTCTCAGGTAAATATGCTTAACACAGGTTTGCTGAAATTCCTCACCCAGCCAATTATGGGTGTGGCTTTGTTAACGGCTGTCAATGTTGCAGCACCGTCTGCCAGCCTAGCTCAGGGACAATTAGTACCACAAACGATACAACCAGGAACACCAAATACACAGCCCATAATACCCAGTACACAACAAGCATCACCTACTATACCAATAGATACTAATTACTCTTTAGGAGGCGGTGATCTCATTCGTGTAAATGTATTTGAAGTACCTGAATATACAGGTGAATATCAAATTCCTCCAGGTGGATCTATCAACTTACCTTTAATTGGCAGTGTACCTGTTCTGGGACTAACAACCGAACAAGCTGCTGATGAAATTGCCAGAAGGTACGCTCGCTTTCTCAAGCGTCCTTTAATTTCAGTCAACCTGTTATCACCTCGTCCTATAAATATTTTGGTGGCTGGAGAAGTTACACGCCCAGGAGCTTACACTTTGAATTTGCAAGGAGGCGCGGGTAACAATCCAGGGGTACAATACCCAACTGTATTAGCTGCACTCACCACAGCCCAGGGCGTAACTTTAGCCGCCGATGTCACTCAAGTGCAATTAAAACGTAAGATAGGACGCACTTCTGAGCAAGTTGTTACTCTTAATTTAAAAGACCTGATTCAAACAGGGAACATAGACCAGGATATTACCCTACGCGATGGTGACACCATTGTTGTGCCAACTGCAACTAACTTCAACGTAGCAGAAGCACGCAATCTGTTTGCCGCTAACTTTGCTGCTAGCTCTACCACACCTCGCACTGTGGCAATTATTGGTGAAGTTAATCGTCCCGGCTCATATCTAGTCGGCCCTGGTGGCGGCGGTGGACAGGATGGTGCAACAACAACAACAACAACTGGTGGTTTACCCACTGTCATGCGCGCCCTGCAATTAGCTGGGGGAATTACATCACAAGCGGATGTTCGTAATCTCAAGCTCCGCCGACCGACAAGAACCGGTTCAGAACAAAACATAGATATTGACCTCTGGCGATTATTACAGAGTGGTGATATCGACCAAGACATAATTGTGCAGGACGGCGATACCATTATTATTCCGACTGCTACGGAGGTCAACCCAGCAGAAGCCACTCAATTAGCTAGTACTACTTTGTCTCCAGCAACAATTCAAGTTGGTGTGGTGGGCGAAGTCAAAAGACCAGGAGCCGTAGAAATCAGGCCCAATAGCTCTTTGAATCAAGCATTGCTGGCGGCTGGCGGCTTCAACGATGCTAGAGCTAGAACAACCACTGTAGATTTAGTTCGTCTGAACCCCAATGGTTCTGTGACTAAGCGAGAAGTCAAGGTTAATTTCTCCCAAGGAATTAATGAAGAGACTAATCCCATACTCCGCAATAATGATGTTGTCATTGTTAACCGTTCTGGTTTAGCCTCAGTTGGTGATAGTGTGGGTACAGTAGTTAATCCCCTGGGCGGTTTATTGGGAGTGTTCAGGGCTTTATTTGGTCTGTTTTAGAGGTCGTTTGTCATGAGTTTGAAGTTGCGGAGACTAACTAGCGATCGCAACTTCAAACCCATAATGGTAGTCAATGCATTGAGCTACCTTTTAAATACTCGTTTGTATGTACTTTTGGTTTGGTAAAAATCGACCTCAAACATCCTTCCTCAAAGGATTACTGTGCAGCTTAACCTTGGCTGTGAGTTGGGGTATGGGTATTCCTGCTACCACAGCAGCAGAAACAGTTACCATTAACTTAGGCCCATTTCAACAGTCACTGGCGATCGCCGATATCGAAAACTTTGCCAAAACCGGGAAACTGCCAGAACACTTACAAATTTTTAGTGCTTTATTAACGCCTCAATTACAAGAATTACTGAATCGCAGGTTGCAAGTAGACCCAGCTTTTGCAGATAAATTCGTCGCTGAACTAGTGCGATCGCCACAAGGCAAACAATTAATTGCTTCCTTGGGCGCAGCAATACCAGGTAGTACCATAGAAAGCCTCCAAGCAGCACTTAACCTCTCTCTACGTCAAGTCAACGGTTTAAGTGCCATTGGTTTTTTGCGCGCCTACCCAGAAGAAAATATTACCGTAGACGCAACTCAAGCACTACAAATCGCATTAGAATTTAATGCCAACAACTTGCAAAGTCAAGCCCTTGGGGTTTTACTAGAACGAGAATTATTAGTAAAAAACAATACACCTTTTCAGCCAAGTTTTGACCCAACCGCCCCAGGACAAAACACAGTTCAACAGCAAACTCTAACTCTACAAGACAGACAACGAAATCGCCGCATTCCTGTAGACATTTATTGGAGTCAAAGTGACACTCAAGCACCACTGGTGGTAATTTCCCACGGCTTTGGAGCCAACCGCCGATTTTTTAGCTATTTAGCGCGTCATTTAGCTTCCCACGGAGTCGCTGTTGCAGCCATTGAACATCCTGGTAGTAACTCTGTTGCGATTAATAACACTGCCAATCAAGTAAACTTGGCGCAACTACTACCAGCTAGTGAATTTATTGAACGACCAAAAGATGTCAGCTTTTTACTCAATGAACTAGAAAGACTCAATACCCAACCGGGACAACTTCAAGGAAAGCTCAACACCGAGAAAGTAAATGTCATCGGTCACTCCTTGGGAGGTTATACAGCTTTAGCCTTAGTTGGTGGAGAAGTAGATTTAAAAGAATTGCGAGAATTCTGTAAAACTTCTTTGTCCTTTGGTGAATCTCCCGGTGATTGGTTGCAATGTGCGGCGGCGACTTTAAAAGAGAGCAAACCACAGTTGCAAGATAAACGAGTTAAGAGTGCGATCGCTCTCAATCCGCTTGTTGGTAGACTATTTGGTACGAATGGTATCAGTAAAATTACCAAACCAGTTTTCATCTTAACGGGAACCGAAGACGCTCTCACTCCAGCCTTAAACCATCAAATCCGACCTTTTCAGCAACTGCGAGGTTCTAAGTATTTGTTAACCGCTATTGGTGCAACTCACTTGAGTATTACCGATCCAGCATATCCGGTGAGTGCAGCAACTGCGATCGTCAGAGAAAAGCGAGGCGCAGAAACCAATTCCTTACGCCAGCTAATTCGTGGTGTCACTTTAGCGTTTATTAAACAAGACACACCACAAGCCCAGATTTATCAACAATTCCTCACACCCACTTACGCCCAATCCTTCTCGACAGCAGAACTCCCCCTACGCTTTAGTACTGATTTACCAGGAAACATTAAACCCTGGTTAGGTTTTGTAGTGAAGTGATCATACTTACTCCCCACTCCCCATTCCCCATTAACGTAAATTTTACTACCTAACTCCTCCTTGCCAGCGTGTGATCAAGGTGCTTTAATAGCGATCGCATTCTGCCAAATTATCCTGCATGTACAAGACCTACAAGATTTGCTGCGACTTGTCATTAAATACTGAAGTCATGTTCATAAAATTACAGATGCAAAACATTAGACTTAAACTTAGGACTATGGTAGTACCATGTCCTTTAAACTAAAATTCGCCCAAAAGCTGAATAGGAGCATATATGGAGCCAATTATTGCCATAGTCTTAGCGCTGATAGGCTATGCCTTAGGATCTGCCAAATTAATTAATCAAGGTAACGAAGCTTTAGTTGAGCGATTGGGGCGGTATCATCGGAAACTTGGGCCTGGACTCAACTTTATTGTTCCCCTGGTTGATCAAATTGTCATGGAAGATACAATCCGAGAGCAGTTTATAGACATCAAACCTCAGAATGTAATCACCAGAGATAACATTTATCTAGAAGTTGATGCTGTTCTGTTTTGGCGTATCAGAGATATGGTCAAAAGTTTTTACGAAATCGACGATCTCCAAGGCTCTCTGACACAGCTAGCGACAACCACGCTCCGAGAAATCATTGCTCAGAACACTGTGGAACAAACTAATGTCTCCCGATCTGAGATGGACCAAGCCATCTTAAATCAGTTGAATGAAACAACAGAAGATTGGGGAGTGCAGATGATCCGGTTAGATATTCAGAGCATTACACCACCGGAGAGTGTACGCAAGTCAATGGAAGAAGAGCGAGCCGCCGAAATCAAAAAACGGGCGCTGGCGTTTGAAGCAGAAGGAGAACGTGACGCCGCCATTAAGAGAGCGCAAGGAACTCAAACTTCAATGCAGATCATTGCTGAAGCCTTACGCTCCCATCCTGAAAGCCGGGAAATTCTCCGGTATCTCGTGGCTCAAGATTATGTGGAGGCTAGCCAAAAGCTCGGTGAGAGTAATAATGCCAAAATTGTGTTTGTAGACCCCAGCAAAACTAATGAAGTATATAACCAGTTAATTGCTGATGCGATCGTGCAAGAAGGTCATGGTAGAAACTCTGAAAACGGCAATATTTAATTTTTATAGCAGTTGCCACGTAGCTAAGGACATAAACTAATTACAAAACCCAGACATCAAGAGATTTGAAAGTCTATCCCCTGTTCTCTGTCCCCTGCTATAGTCGCAACAGTGCATCAGCTACCAATGAAACATCTCGCATTTCTTGAACATCGTGAACTCGCAGGATATCAGCACCATTAAAAATAGCAGCACAACACGCTGCTGCTGTTCCCCAAACTCGTGCTTTTGGATCTGCTTGATCTAGAATGCGACCAATGAAACTTTTACGGGATGCGCCTACTAAAATAGGACAGTTTAGTGTTTTCAATGAACGCAAGCGGCGAAAAATTTCTAAATTTTGCTCATAGTTTTTCGCAAAACCTATACCAGGGTCAATAATAATTTTCTTTTGGTCAATACCCGCAGCAGTTGCGGCTGCAATTTGTGCTGCTAAAAAACTAGAAATCTCTCCCATTAAATCCTGATAATCAGTCATTTGTTGCATCGTCTGCGGTGTACCCCGGATGTGCATTAATACAATCGGTACATCTAAACTTGCTACTGTGGGCAACATTTCCGAGTCAAACGTACCACCAGAGACATCATTAATTATATCTGCCCCAGCTTCAACAGATGCTTTTGCTACAGTAGCCCTAGTAGTATCTACGGAAATCGGTATGGCAATTTCTGGTCGTAGCACTTGCAATATTGGTATTACTCGTTCCAATTCTTCTGCCAGAGTTATTTGCTCCGCTCCCGGCCGAGTTGATTGACCACCGACATCAATCATGTCAGCACCAGCAGCCACCATTGTTTGCGCCTGTGCTAAAGCCGCAGCAGTTGTATTAAACACGCCACCATCACTAAAGCTATCAGGTGTGACATTTAAAACACCCATGAGATAAGTTCGCTGTCCCCACTCGAAACAGCGATCGCGAATTAATAACTTGCTTGACATAATCAGTCTTAATACACGCATTCCCCGGCTCTGCCAGGGAAAAAGCGCCACACATGAAATTACTTGTAGTTGACAATCCGAGCGAAACTTGCAGGTTCTAGACTCGCTCCGCCTACAAGCACACCATCAATTTCTGGTTGAGCCATAATCTCATCAATATTATCTGGCTTTACTGAGCCGCCGTATTGAATCGGCACATGAGGATTACTCAACTGGCTACGAATTAAGCCAATTACCCGGTTAGCCTCCGTTGCTTCGCAAGTGTCACCAGTCCCAATTGCCCAAATCGGCTCGTAGGCAATCACCAAATTCTCTTGAGAGACACCCACTAAGCCTTTCTCCAATTGGGTGCTAATCAGTGATTCAGTTTCCCCAGCATTTCTTTGTTGCTTAGTTTCGCCAACGCAGAGAATTGGTGTTAATCCATATTGTTGAGCAGCTTTCAGGCGCAGATTAACAGTGGTGTCCGTTTCACAAAAATATTGCCGTCGTTCGCTATGACCGACAATCACAAAACGGACACCACTTTCCGTCAGCATAGGGGCAGAAATTTCACCCGTGTAGGCTCCTTTTTCTTCCCAGTGGACATTTTGTGCCCCCAGTTGTATGCGGCTGCCATGCAAACTCTTGGATAAAACGTTTAAGTTAGTGAAGGGAGGGCACAATAAAACCTCTCTGCCTTCAGGCGTTTCCTGCAAGTGGGGCAGAAATCCTCGTAAAAACTCCTGGGTTTCTGCCTGGGTTTTGAACATTTTCCAGTTACCGGCAATAACTATTTTTCGCACAGGTGATTTAGTCAAGATTCTAACGCTACTAGATGCACTCTTTACTCTACTATTTTTTACGACCCACCTCGTCCATATTGCTCAAAGTAAACTACCTATGATTCAGATATGCGATCGCCTACCGCTCTAAGCGCAGCTATGCCCGCAGGGCTTTACAGCACTCAGCACTGAGTAAGATGAAGAATCAACCAACAGTTACACCCCAAGAGCATTTTTAAAATCTGTCTTAGTATTTTGCTTCCAGGGCTATAGTGGTAAATTTATTGATAATAAATTGCACTTAGCTCACTCCAGCATGACACTCATCCTCAGCCAATCAGACTTTGATGAACTGTATCAACAGGCTCCTCAACCCCAGGTGCAGAATCTCGTACTTGATAGCTTTGAGAGGCTGGAAGGTGTGCCGGAAATCCTGGGACGGGGCTACGATCTCAGTATGAACCTATCGCCTGGGGTGTGGTTAAACTTCTCAGATCATGAATATCACCAGGACTTGATGGTAAAAACGCCTGCCCACAACCATCCGATTCAGTTCACAATTTTTCTATCAGGTTTGCTTTACTTTGAAAATACTCATCCTAATCTAGGTGGAACCCATAGCTACTTTTCCGGTAGTGGAATTTCGCCTGGCTACATTGAAAAGCATCGGGCTGGAGAGGGTTTAACTTGTGTGAATGTAGAGATTTCGCCAGAATTGCTAGACTCGTTTTTGCTGGAGGATGGGCAATATAGCTCTGATGTCCAGAAATTGCTGTTTAAGGGAGAAGACTGGAAAAACTCATTTTATCCCAAGGTGACACCAGCAATGCGATCGCTTGCTCAACAAATGTGGAATCCACCCTATCGCGGTACTGCAAAGCGAATGTATCTTCAGGCAAAGGTATTTGAGTTAGTGGCGATGCACCTGGATTGGATTTCAGCAGAGCAACAGCCAATTTTTGACTTACCAGGGTTCAAACCTGACACTATTGCCCGCATCTACCACGCTAAAGAAATTTTGACAACACAACTTGAGCATCCGCCATTGCTTTCGGAACTAGCGCAGCAAGTGGGAGTTAGTGTTCGTACTCTCCAGAGAGGTTTTTCCGCACTGTTTAACACAACTGTAGTGGGCTATTTGACACAGCAACGGTTGAAGAATGCCCAAGGGTTATTGTGTCAAGGCGATCATAAAGTGTCAGAGGTGGCAAATCTAGTGGGGTATAGCCACCTAAGTCATTTTGCAGCAGCGTTCAAACGACAGTATGGCATCACACCCAGCCAATACTTGGCAGGAGAAAAAGCGTTTTTTGGCTAGATAAATGGCATTTTTTGGATAGACACGCCACAGTCAAGTTTTCTACACTACACCTCATAGCTAACAAAAATAATTAGCGACAAAAAGCTTTGATTGCTGTGTGAGGAACTATGAGGCGTTTGTGTTTATCTGCTGGTGTTCGTCTATCGTTTTTAATCAGTCTTTCGGGATATTTGAGTATTATTGCGGTTTCATCGGTATGGGCTGGGGAAAAACCTCACCAGCAAGATGTAGAGCAGAGACAAATTATATCTGCAACGACACAACAGAAAACAGGTTTGAGAATTCCTCGATTGAGTGAAATCGAGCCTCCCAGCACTAGCGCCAGAATGTTAGCGCAGTCACCAGCACTAACTAACCCCCCTGAGCAGCAAGGTGTGATTGAAGTGACGGGGGTGCAAGCTAATCCCACAGATAAAGGTGTGGAGGTGATTTTACAAACAACTCAAGGGGAACAACTGCAAATCACTAATCGCAGTGCTGAGAATAACTTTATTGCAGATATTCCCAATGCTCAACTGCGTTTACCCAGTGGTGATGCGTTTACATTCAGTTCCCAAAACCCAGTTGAGGGTATTACTGAGATAACTGTTACTAATTTTAATGCCAATACTATTCGGGTGACAGTGGCTGGTGAAACAGGATTACCAACAGTTGAGTTATTTGACATTGATGAAGGATTGATTTTTGCTCTGACACCTGCGACAACGGCAATGCAACCTGAAGTTGAACAGCCGACGACGAGTGAAGCACCGCCAGATGAACCAGCAGCGCAGCAGGATGAGCCGATTGAATTAGTTGTGACAGGTGAACAAGATAGCTATCGAGTACCGAATGCAAGTACAGCAACGAGGACAGATACACCATTGCGAGATATTCCCCAATCGATTCAAGTTGTACCCCAAGAAGTATTGCGCGATCAAAATGTCACCACCTACAACGAAGCCCTCAGAAATGTTCCTGGGGTAGCTCCATTCAATTCTTCAACAACGCAACTTGGCAACTTTATTATTCGAGGCTTCCTCGACACAAATTTTGCCAACAACTTCATTCTCAGGAATGGGTTGAGAGAGGCTGGCGGTTTGAATGCGGAAACTACCCCTGATGTTGAAAGAATTGAAGTGTTCAAAGGCCCGGCTTCAGTGCTTTACGGTTCAGCAGCTCCGGGGGAACCATCAACGTGGTAACGAAACAACCACTACGCGATCCCTTCTATGCGATTGATGCCACTATTGGTAGTTATGACTTTTATCGAGGTGCTATTGATTTATCGGGGCCATTAAACGATTCGAGGACAGTTTTGTACCGACTGAACGCATCCTACCAAGACAGAGGAAGTTTTATTGATTTTGTTGAGCGGGATCAATTCACCATTGCGCCTGTCGTGAGTGTGGCAATTGGGGAACGCACTCGCTTCACCTTAGAAGGTGAATACACAGAGACAAACGAATCTAACTTTTTAGGCTTGCCAACGGTCGGTACAGTGCTGCCCAACCCTAATGGACGCATCCCGCGCAATCGTTTTGTTGGAAACCCTGATTTTGTTCTCACTAGCCAAAGAAGCAGAGTGGGGTACCGCCTAGAGCATGAGTTCAGTGAAAACTGGTCATTACAAAATGCGTTTCAGGTGAGATTCTTTGATCGCGTATATTCAGGTGAAACTCGTCTTAGTACTGGTCTCGATCCTGACAATAGAACGTTAAATGGCTTACTTATCGATGAAGAACCTCGAACAGATATTTACGACTTAAATGTCAATTTAACGGGTAGATTTTCAACAGGTTCAATTCATCATCAGCTAGCTCTTGGCGTTGATCTTGGTAGATTTGATCAAAGAAACAATATTTTGATCGCACCTGCTGTACCCCTAGACATTTTCAACCCTACATATGATCGGCTTGCTGATGGAGCTTTCAATCGCGTTGTTAATGGCGCAGACGTAACAGACACTCTAGGGATTTATATTCAAGACCAAGTGACGCTGGCAGACAATCTCAAGTTATTGTTGGGTGGGCGATTCGATCTGTTTGAGCAGCGTAATCAAGATTTTCTGAGAGATACCAGAACTAGCCAATCAGGCAATGCCTTCAGTCCGCGTGTGGGGATTGTTTATCAGCCCATTCAACCCATTTCTCTCTATACCAGCTACAGTCGCTCCTTTAACCCAGTTACTGGACGTAGTTTTGAGGGTGATGTTTTTCAACCAGAGCGCGGCACTCAGTATGAAGTTGGGGTCAAGGCAGATTTGAATGAGCGATTTTCGACAACCCTGGCTTTCTACGACCTGACCCGCACTGGTGTCACAACGACTGATAATAGACCCGGTGTACCCCCAGGTCAATTTTCGATTCAAACTGGGGAACAGCGCAGCCGAGGCGTTGAACTGAGTGTTCAAGGTGAAATTCTGCCGGGATGGAACATTATTGCTGGCTATGCCTATACCGATGCTCAGATCACTGAAGACAATACGTTCCCCATAGGTAATCGGTTGAATGGTGTTCCAGAAAATGCCATCAACCTGTGGACAACTTATGAAATTCAAAAAGGTAATTTCCAAAGATTAGGCTTTGGTTTAGGATTATTCTATGTGGGAGGGCGACAAGTTGATTTAGCCAACAGCGTAGAACTTCCTAGCTATCTGCGAACAGATGCAGCCATTTTCTATAAACGCGATCGGTTTCGCGCTGCCCTCAATTTTAGAAATCTGTTTAATGTCGATTATTTTGAAAGCGCCTTTAGTCGAAACACCATCTCTTTTGGTGAGCCGTTTACGGTGCAAGGCAGTATTTCGTGGCAATTTTGACCCCACCCCAACCCTCCCCTTGCAAAGCTACCGTGTACACACAAGTATAAGCCGCAAGGGTTTCAACTCTTTTAGCCCCATAAATACCCTAATTTTGGGCAACTGGAAACTCCATTTATTCCGCTAATTTTGGCGCTAGGGCAACGAAACCAAGTTTCCGGTGGGATTTTAAGACTTGTGTGTACACCGTAGCCTTAGCAAGGGGAACCACTGCGTTGGGCGGGTTCCCCGACTTGTAGCAAGTGGCGTGGGATTAAGGGGGGTAGAGATTAGTCAAAACACAACAGGGAATAATAAACAGGAATAAACCCATGCCAACAACTAATGACCAAACTCTACAAAAAAAACCTCCGAACTGGAAAAACGGCGCATTCTCCGTAACAACTCAACCCCAGCCGAAACCAAAATTTGGGCAAAGCTCAGAGGACGACAAGTTGAAAATTGCAAATTTCGCAGACAATACAGCATTGGTGCATTTGTGGTTGATTTCTATCTACCTGAACTCAAATTAGCGATTGAAATTGATGGGGATAGTCACTTTCAACCTGACGCAATTGAATATGACAAAGAACGACAACTGTATCTAGAAGCGAAGGGAATTTGCGTGGTGAGGCTTACTAATGAGCAAATATATCAACAATTGGATGATGTGGTGGAGGCGATCGCTCAGACGATTCGTCAATTGCGAGGAGCGACCCCACCCTAACCCTCCCCTTGCAAAGGCTACCGTGTATACACAAGTCCTTTGCAAGGGGGGATTGAGGGGGGTAAAGCAACAACTATTACTAGCACTACTTATAATTGGGATTGCCTCAGCTTGTAGCAACACGGCGATTGATAATACCGTAATGCTGAGTATTAAATCACCCTCAACTCCTTGTCGAGTCGTGGAACACCTCATGGGGGAAACCTGTGTTCCAAATCACCCCAAACGGGTCATTATCCTTTCCCCCTACAGCTTGTTGAGTAATGCGGTTACTCTCGGTGTTAAACCCATTGCTAGTAGTGTTCATTCAATTGAGGATTTGAATGCAAACTATTCAACAGAACAAGCCCATCTGGGAGGAGAGATAAAAGGGGTTCAACAAATAGGTTTGGTAGATAGCCCCAATATAGAGAAAATTTTATTACTTAAACCTGATTTAATTTTGACTTGGGAATCTGCCAAAAAAATATACCCTTTGCTTTCTCAAATTGCTCCTACAGTCGTGGTTCCTCATGATATGCCCAAGTGGAAAGAGCCTAAGTGGAAAGACCAATTTAGCTTTGTCGCTGAGGTATTGGGGAAAGAAGCAGTGGGGCAGAAAGTTATGAATCATTACTATCAGCGACTTGAGGAACTCAAAGTAGCTTTGGGCGATCATTGCCAAAATAAAACAATTTCTGTAGCTAGTGCTGTTCCTTCCACCAACTTCACTCTTGTTAAAAACTCATTTGTTGGTTCTATCCTTGATGAACTTGGACTGCAACGCCCACCAGCACAAAATGTTGTTACACCCACTGGTGGAATTTATAACATCTCTGAGGAAAAGCTGGAGATATTAGATGGCGATATTCTATTCTTTCCGGTTCATAATATTGGTGCTAAAGAAGCTTATGAAAAACTGAAACGTAAACCTCTTTGGAAAAAGCTAAAAGCTGTTCAAAAAGGGCAAGTTTATCTTGTTGATTTTTGGACATGGATAGTATGGCAAGATCCATCGGCTGCTAATGCCGTGATTGATGACCTTTATAAATATCTTGTCAACACACCTTAAACTTATTTCCCAACACCCGATCGCCCGCCCCTATGTCTATTTTTACTTCAAACAGTACACAGTCATCCTGGGAGCAAATATCGACTGCGACGTAATTCGTAATTACTTACTAATTACACAATCAAATCACAAAATTTCTCGGACTTCTTCAATACTATTTGCAACAACGATGCTACGTAAAACTTCTCTTAATCTATCGAAATCAGAAATTTGGGAGACTTGGGAAAATAACTCTAACCCTTCGCTTCCAAATTTCGCCTCCAAACTCATTTCTATGCTAGACAAAAGTCCCTGCCGTCGTCCACTCTGTACAATTTCTTGATACCAAAGAGGTTCACGCAAAACTGCCATATTCTACCTAGTGATTTGCTAAAACGAAAATAAATTTCCTGATTTTACACTAACGTTCAAACTACAAAAATGACTGCAATTCCTCAACAGTATTTGAACTTTTAATCGCTTGCTTAACTACTTGCAATTTCTGCAAATCACTAATTTGTGAGATAGTCGGCATTAATTCTAAACCATCTAAACCAAACTTAATTTCCAATGCTAACTCAATACCAGATAAAAGCCCTTCCTTTCTTCCGCGCTGTTCGATTTCCTGATACCAAGGAGACTCACGTAAAATTGCCATATCCCACCTCATGATTTGTTGAACTAATTCACTCTCTAACACAAAGGTAGCAAAAAATGCTAAAACCGTCTCCAGTTGATTTAACTGCTCGTCTGCACGCAGCAATCGTAATGCTTCTCGAATTGTTGACTCGTCATCTCCTCCTTTGAGTATAGGTACAAAAGGAAGCAATGACGAAATTTCTTGTTGAAAAGCAATATTGACATCAACTTCCCACAAATTAATCACGCGATAATCTTGACGCGCTTGTAAACCAGCAAAATTTGACTCGTAGCGGTTAGGTATGTTGACATTTCCATCTGGGAGAATATTAATCAATACTGGATAAATTGGTAACTTATATTTCTCCCTGGCTAAAGCAGTGTAAGCATTAATACGCAATGGCATATCTGATTTATAGCGTATTTGCACTTCGTTGAGAACCAGAAATTTTCCATATTCACGACTCTCCGCACGAATTAATACATCATTTTCTCGACTAATCCATTGAAACTCAGAATTCAGAATTTCTTTAACTATGGTGTCGGGAATATTTGTCACCCACTTTACCCATTTATCGGGGGCAAGACTAATAATTTTTTTACTACTGATATCGGAAGATTTTGCCATGTCTAAACTAGATGCACATCTGGAAATTATCTCATTCGACTTAATTGCAAAAAGTAAATTTTTATCAAAAAAATATTAGTTTTTAGTTCGTTTCTCTTATGAACCTGCCCATCACAATGTCAAAACCTGTTGCTCACCCCCTCCCGCGTTTACTGCGTTATGCTAAACCCTATCAACCTCAAATTTGGGGTGCAATTATTTGTTCAATTCTGCGTACCCTATTAGACTTAGCACCACCTTATCTGATCGGTATTGCAGTAGATGTGGTAGTCGAACGAGAAACTTCCTTAATTGCGCGGTTTGGTATTCAAAATCCCCTGAATCAGTTATTAGTATTGTCTGTCCTAACGATCGCCACTTGGGGTTTAGAATCCCTCAGCCAATATGCAGCCGACAAAATTTGGCGTAATTTAGCACAAACCCTACAACACGAATTACGAGTTGATACTTACAACCACTTACAAGAACTAGAACTGGCGTATTTTGAAGACCGTAGCACGGGTATCCTGCTATCTATTCTCAATGATGACATCAACCAGCTTGAAGGCTTCTTCAATTCTGGCGCTCAGAACCTCATCGGCTTTTTCACGCGAGTATTTGCGGTGGGGATGAGCTTTTTGCTGCTGGCTCCTGGTATTGGGTGGCTGGCGATGTTACCTATCCCGTTTATCCTCTGGGGAACGTTCACCTTTCAATCTCGTTTAGCTCCCCGCTATGATACAGTACGAGACCACGCCGGAATTATCAGCGATCGCCTCGCTAACAATATCTCTGGAATTGCCACGATTAAAAGCTTTACGGCTGAAGCTTATGAAAGCGATCGCGTTTACCAAGAAAGTGAATTCTATCGTCGCAGTAACAAACAGGCGATCGCCTTGAGTGTCGCTTTTCAACCCGTGCTGCGATTTTTGATTTTGCTAGGGTTTGTGCTGACATTGTATCTGGGTGGTCGAGAAGTGCTACAAGGTGGCCTGACTGTGGGTACTTATGGCTTCATGGTGTTTATTGTTCAAGATTTACTCTGGCCGTTTACTTTTCTCAGCGAAATCATGGATGAGTATCAGCGAGCAATGGCCTCGGTGCGTCGTGTTATGGGTTTACTTGATACTGCCATCGCAATTCCCCACGGTAACAATTCCTTACCAATTGCAACTATAGCTCGTCAAGTACAATTTGATAATATTACCTTTGCCTACAACGAACGCAACGATATACTCAAAAATTTATCCCTACAGATTCCCGCCGGAGCCACAATCGGTATTGTCGGTGCAACGGGTTCAGGTAAAAGTACCTTAGTTAAACTTTTACTACGGTTTTATGAAGTACAAGGTGGACGTATTTTAATTGACGACATTGATATCCGCGACCTCAATTTATTTGATTTACGACGTTGTATCGGTTGGGTGAGTCAGGATGTGTTTTTATTTCACGGTACGGTAGCTGAGAATATTGCTTATGGTAGTTTTGATGCGAGTCATGAAGAAATTATCCATGCTGCCAAGTTAGCTGAAGCTCATGAGTTCATTCTGCAACTACCCCAAGGATACGATACTATCGTGGGCGAACGCGGTCAAAAGCTGTCTGGTGGACAACGACAAAGAATTGCCATAGCCCGTGCTATTCTCAAAGACCCACCAATCTTGATTTTGGATGAGGCGACCTCTGCGGTGGATAATGAGACGAAGCAGCTATTCAGAAATCTCTAGCCATAATTACTCAAAATCGGACGACCATAGCGATCGCTCATCGTCTTTCTACAATTCGCCATAGTCATCGTATTTACGTGATGGATAATGGTCAAATTGTCGAGCAGGGTAAGCACGAGGATTTAATAGCACTTGATGGAATTTATGCTAGTCTGTGGCGTGTACAGTCTGGGATTTAGAAGGGTCTTATTTTGAACGCACCCTAACTAAAGCAAGCTTATGTAGCAACCCTAAATGAGTGGCAAACAAACCTGTCCCTTGACTACACGAGTAGTTTTTAAATTAAATCGGATTACTATATTAGCATTAATCGACAATTTCACTGATTCTCAGTTTGACTTGAATACATCGCCAGAGAACAGTGCAGCCAGCATCTAAAAAGAATCAGCGCTGTGTGATGAAAAATATTTGTACCTGCTCCCTTTTACCGATCCCAAACTCCTGCTAAAAATGACTAGGATCGGAAAGAGTAAATTTTATATTAATTATGACTTCCGCATTGCCTGACCATCACAATGATACCAATTCTCTCAACTGGGAGGAAGAACTTGATAGTGCCATTTTCAGCTTTGAAGATATTCAAACAGAATTGAACTATAAACAAGCACAAACGGCGCTGCGGAATTTGGTAGCTAGTCTCGACCTGACACCCCAAGAAAAAACTGGATTAGAGGCAGAAATCGCTGATTTAGAAGCCATGTTAGGCAAGTTAGACAGCATGGTGGTACAGATTGCAGCTTTTGGCATGGTGGGACGTGGTAAGTCTTCCCTACTTAATGCCTTGGTTGGGCAAACTGTGTTTGAAACTGGTCCCTTACATGGAGTTACCCGTGATGCTCAACGAGTTAACTGGAGTATTAGTGAGGAAGCAATTGGAGAAACTGAACGCGCCTTACGGGTGACTCTACCTGCTGTCGGTCAATCTCAGGTGGAATTAATTGATACTCCTGGGTTAGACGAAGTTGATGGTGATACACGTGCAGCATTAGCCGAACAGGTGGCCAAGCAAGCAGATTTAATTTTGTTTGTAATTGCTGGCGACATGACCAAGATAGAACACGAGGCTCTTTCCCAGTTGCGGGAAGCAGGTAAACCAATCATCCTGGTATTTAACAAAGTAGATCAGTATCCAGAAGCAGACCGGATGGCAATTTACCACAAAATTCGGGATGAACGGGTAAGGGAGTTACTTACACCCCTAGAAATTGTCATGGCCGCAGCATCACCATTGGTAAAAACGGCAATTCTTCGACCTGATGGCACTAGGGGAGTGCAGTTACGTACAGGTGCAGCCCAAGTTGAGGAACTGAAGCTGAAAATTTTAGAGATTCTGCACCGTGAAGGCAAAGCCTTAGTTGCTCTTAATACCATGCTTTATGCAGACACCGTCAATGAGCAATTAGTAGAGCGAAAACTGATGATTCGCGAACAAAATGCCAATCAGTTAATTTGGAAAGCTGTGATGACCAAAGCAGTAGCGATCGCTCTCAATCCGGTAACTGTGGTAGATGTATTAAGTAGTGTAGTAATTGATATTTTCCTGATTTTGGGTTTGTCTAAACTCTATGGCATCCCCATGACGGAAGCTGGTGCTGTACAATTGCTACAAAAAATTGCTTTCAGTATGGGCGGTATTGGTGTTAGTGAACTACTGGCTAACTTAGGCTTGAGTGGATTGAAAACTTTACTAGGTATCTCTGCATCAGCGACAGCTGGTGCGACTCTTGCGCCCTATATTTCGGTGGCATTAACTCAAGCTGGTGTGGCTGGTGTTTCTTCTTATGGTATTGGACAAGTGACGAAAGTTTATTTAGCTAATGGTGCAACTTGGGGGCCAGAAGGGCCAAAAGCAGTCATCAGTCGCATTTTGGCAAATCTAGATGAAACATCAATTCTCAATCGAATTAAAGATGAATTGCAACTGAAGCTAAAAGTAAAAAAGCAAAGCAATCCAGTGTAAAGCTCATTAGTCAGGCAATTAAATTTTTTCTGTAGCGCCTAACATTTGTAAGAGTTTATCGACATTATCTAAATCTCCCACAATTCGGCGCACTGGTTGCGGCCAAACCTTTACTAGGGTGGGAGTTGCAGACACTTGATCAATTTCTGCCTGTTCTGGATTTGTTAAAACATCAATCACTTTCATGGTGTAAGGATATCCTAGCGATCGCTCTAAGAGTTCGTGCAGATTCTGGAGGATGCGTTCTGTGTTGGCACTATGTCCAGCAACAAACAAGCGCAGAACATAGCATTGTGCTTGTAACTGTACCTTTTGGGCAGTGATGACTGGTGGATGATACTTTGGTGTAGGTTGCGAACAGTCTAAATCCACAATTAAGTCATGGTCTTCCCAAAGTTGGGGAAATGAGGCACGATAGGTTGTTAACACCATGCGATCGCACAACCCATCTTGCCAAGGTGCTGTTTGCCAAACTAGCTCACCTGTACCAAAAATAGCGTTAAGTACAGCTTGATGTCGCATGACGGCTGGATACGCTTCCGCAAAAGTTCGCACTTGGTGGGTATGTGGATCTAACCAGTGATCAATGGTTGCGGTATAGCAAGGCACTAAAAAATGTGGCGGTTCTGGTAAGTCTAAAATTTCCTGCAAAGCAGCACACAAATGCAAATGCCATCGACCCTGCTTGTTAGGGTCGATGCAATAAATTAAATCTCCTCCTGGTGTAAAAAGGGCAATACCTTTGAACAACTGGGGTTTAGATAGTTTATCTGTGATCAAGTCAGTTATAGGGGTGAGGGAACTCAAAAGGAAAAAGTAAAAAAATTTTATCCTTTACCTTTTTCCTTTTACTGTAACTAAACTCGTCCTCGGAGAAATTGTGCCATTTCGTTAGGAGTCGGTGACATTTCTAAAGCTGTTTCTTCTGTGATCCGACCTTCTTGATAGAGGTTCAACAAAGACTGATTCATGGTAATCATCCCGTCAAAACTAGCTTGCTTCATCAGCTCACTAATTTCATCATATTTACCGTCTTTGATCCATTCCTTAATTGCCTCAGTGTTAATCAGGATATCGTGGAATGCCGCCCGCTTACCATCAGTTGTGCGGCATAAACCTTGAGCAATCACCGCCACTAAAGACTCGGAAATTGCCACCCGCATTGCCTCCTGTTCCTCACCTGAGTAGAGATTGAGAATCCGCTCAATGGTTTTCACTGCACTATTAGTGTGGAGAGTTCCCATCACCAAGTGACCAGTCTGAGCAGCTTTCAGGGCGGTGTTGACTGTTTCTTTATCCCGCATTTCCCCCACCAGAATCAAATCTGGATCTTCCCGCAAAGCTGCTTTTAAAGCGTTGTCAAATTTCCGGGTGTGCATTCCCACTTCCCGTTGTTTAACTAAGGATTTGCGGCTTTGGTGGACAAATTCAATGGGATCTTCAATGGTGATGATATGTTTAGCCATCTCTCTATTGATGTAGTCAATCATCGCTGCCATTGTCGTTGATTTACCAGAACCAGTCGGCCCAGTTACTAAAATCAAACCTTTATGGTGGTGGCAAATCTCCCGAAAAACTGTCGGTAATCTCAACTGTTCCATAGACAAGATTTTCAAGGGAATTAACCGCAGCACCATTGCATAGCCCTTGAGGGAGCCAAAAACATTAATCCGCACACGAGCAAAGTCGTACTGAGTTGCACCATCAAATTCGAGGTTTTCTTGAAAATGCTGAATTTCTGCCTCTGTCATCACCTCCCGCAACCAACTAATAAAAGTATCTCGATCTGTTTGTGGATAATCCGTTATCTGAATTTCTCCTCGGTTACGGAAGCGGGGAATTTCACCTATTCCTAGGTGAACGTCAGAATACTCTAAATCATACGCTTCCCTGATGATCTGCGCTAAACTGAGCACCGAACTGCTACTTTTGGCAGTAGGCATGGGTGGGGGAGTACCTGGACGATGGGCAGCACCTGGCTGGCTGGTATTTCTATTAACTGACATATCCAATGTTTGTGTAGACTGGCGCTGCGTTATTAACGCTGGTGGTGGCGGTGGCATTGGTGGCACATTCCGAGGCGCAACAGGGTGGGAGTTTGGTGGAAGCTGTGATTCTGTCATATATCTTTAAAATGTGACCTTGATCAATTGAAATTAGCGAAAAATCTCTTGTAGCGGCTCTGAATCAGGTGGGAAGCGGAATTGCTGGTATCTATCTACAGCAAAATTTCACCGCAATAATCCGTTACATTTAGGTTTTATACTTATATATTTTTTATTCAAGTTTTTGTGTGTTTCATTTTAGGAAAATTTTTTCAGTTTCATTTATAAACTGGTTTAACACACTATATCCATGCAAATACTTCAGTATATATCAGGATAATATTAAGAGCTTATTTATACAATAAATGCAGATGTAAATACTCTCACCTGTTAGATGAGAATTTTTTGTGCAAAGTATAGACGCAAGTTGCCAGCAATTAATAGCAAAAACAGCAGTAGATAATTTTTTCAGCCTTGTCTGAGAATTATGAGAGACACTAGCAATTTTTATAAGAAATGTTAAGCATAAGCTAATTAACTACGGGGTAAAGGGAATGGAATAGTTAATGTCTTTTACCTTCTATTCCTAAAGATAGATTCCAGAAGCTAGGTTAAAGCTTAAATGTGAAGTGAACTTTACATTCATATTTATAAAAAATCAACTGTAAAGTTTAGTAAATAAATGCTCATTTTATCAAAAGCTTTTTATATACTAAAACTTCAATTGAACAAATTTGGTTAACTCGTTAGAAACGAGATATGACTGAAACTAAAAACCTTGCTGTGTATTTTTGGGAGGAAAAGTCATGGTTTTGGCTCAAAGCTCTAATCTAGGAAAGACCTACTCCTTGATGATGATCAAAAGTTTTTTGATCTGGACTTTCACGTTGGCAGTATGCTTGTTGGTTGTCGGTTTTCCATTGGTCTTTTTGATGGCTACGGTCGGATGCTTGTTGTCGATTGTGCTGCAATCTGTAATGCCTGTTAGTGCAGTTTTGCTTGTAGCAGGTGGGTTGATTATGTTTAATGTCATGGCAGTTATGGTCGCTGCTGGTGTATTGACTTTTAGAGGTGTACATCCGAACGAAGTCAAGTGGTTAAGCTGGCTACATGGTGAAGCAGAGCAAATGCAAACTACTGTATATGCAGCTTGTCCTTTAACTTGTGACATTGAGGTATAGTTTATCTCACTAAATTCGACAAACATCGCATCTGCCCGGTTAAGCCGGGTTTTTTCATGCTTTTTTCATCTAAATTTCTGATTCTTATTTTTGTTATTATCACTATTCAGTAAGTGGAAAAAATTAATGGTGTGTTAGCCTCTGGCATATCATATCTACTGGACTGATACATCTGAAATAGTGCATGATGATTTTCTTGTGAAACAGGCAAGATGCCTGTTCTGGAAGGGCTAGAAGCCCATTCCACAATAGTTAATTATCACGTTACTATTAACTTTTGTTTATTTATGTCTGTTTGCTTAAAGAATGACTATTAAAAAGGAAGTTTGTATTATTTTGGGTACACGTCCAGAAGCAATTAAACTTGCTCCGGTAATTCAAGTCTTCCAACAATCTCCAGACTTTGAGTTGCAGGTAATTTTAACTGGACAGCATCGCGAAATGGTTGAGCAAGTGATGCAGTTGTTCAACCTCAAGGCAGATCATAATTTAGAGATTATGCAGCCTCAGCAAACTCTAAATGATATTACTTGCCGCAGCTTGCGGGGGTTAGAAACATTATTCCAAAAAAGTCAGCCTGATTTAGTCATAGTACAGGGAGACACGACTACAGCGTTTGCCGCAGCTTTGGCAGCTTTTTACCAAAAAATCCCTGTTGGTCATGTAGAAGCGGGGTTAAGAACTGATGACCTATTTAATCCATATCCAGAAGAAGCTAATCGGCGGCTGATTTCTCAACTCACTCAGTTACATTTTGCGCCAACTGCATGGGCTGGGGAAAATTTACAGCGTTCTGGTGTTTTAGGTGAAATTCACCTGACGGGTAACACAGTAATTGATGCCCTACTCAATGTAGCTGCAACCGAACCAGCTTGTAATGTCCCAGGTTTAAGCTGGAACTCATATCGCACCTTGCTAGCAACAGTTCATCGGCGGGAGAACTGGGGAGAACCACTGCAAGCGATCGCTCAAGCATTTTTACAGATATTAGATAAATTCCCCGATACAGCCTTGTTGTTACCATTGCACCGTAACCCCACAGTCCGAGAACCATTACAAGCACTGTTAGGCAATCATCCCCGGATATTTTTGACAGAACCTTTAGATTATGCCGAACTGGTGGGAGCAATTGGGCGATCGCATTTCTTATTAACTGATTCTGGTGGTTTACAAGAAGAAGCCCCTAGCCTGGGAAAACCAGTATTGGTGATGAGAGACACTACCGAAAGACCAGAGGCGGTAACGGCTGGGACAGCTAAGTTAGTGGGAACGACAACTGAAAAAATTGTTGAGACTGCGAGTGAGTTGCTAAGTAACCCCAACGTCTATGAAGCAATGGCAAACGCCATAAATCCTTATGGAGATGGCCATGCAGCAGCACGTATTTTGCAAATTGTGCAAAATTATTTGGGTTTATCCTCTAAATAAAGCACTGCGAGTTTGTGGGCCGACGATGCCATCCACAAGTAAATTATTACGTGCCTGAAACTCTCTAACTACGCGAGCCGTGGTAGGGCCATAATATCCAGTTGGTTCTACCCCTAACACTTTTTGCACTTCTGTCACAGCCGAACTGCGAGATCCCAAACTCAAATTCACTGGGCCACCAGTAGGACTTTGGTTACTGTTTCTCAATAAAGCACTGCGAGTTTGTGGGCCGACAATGCCATCCACAAGTAAATTATTACGTGCCTGAAACTCTCTAACTACACGAACCGTGGTAGGTCCATAATATCCGGTAGGTTGCACACCTAAAGCTCTTTGAACTTCTGTCACAGCCGAATTTCGAGCGCCAAACCTCAGATTTACTGGGCCGCCCACACCAGCACTAGTCATAGTTCTGACGGGACGATTATTTGGTGTACTGCCAATCCATCTAGCAGAAACGAATCTATTGGGAGACAGTCGTGCAAAACCATTGATTATTTCCGTACTCGTTATTTGGGTACGATTAGGGATACAGTCCACAATTCGGGAGTTGAGGTTTGCATCTTCACGGACACGTAGACAACTACCATTAGTCGTTATGTATGCTGTTGAAGTTGTCTGAGCGTGGGTAACTGTGGCAAAAAGTACACTAATGCCAGCTAAAGCCAACCACGCCGAAGATTTTAGAAAATTTTTCCAGTTAAATTGATTGGGCAAATCAGATGCAATTTTTTCCGTGATAGCAGAAGACTGAAAAAGCCTTTTCCATTCAAATTGGAACTTGGGAAAATGACATTCGATGTTATCTGTCACCTCTTCGTTAGCCATAAATATATGGGAATAAGCCATGTAGTCCATAATGTACTCCTTTATGCAATAACTTGACTTGAGAAGTGAGGGAAAATTACTAGTTTTCACTTTATATTTGATTTTAATGTATTTTATATTACAGCAGTAATCAAGCGATTTTACTGTGAGTAAAATTAAAGGAGAATGAAAAATTAAACTGGTATTAAGAAACTTTACCAGAGATTACATTTATCAGAATTAGGTTAAATTTAGTTGAGAATGCAATATCTTCCCTGATGGCAGTAATAAACAAACTCATTTCGGCGATCGCGTTAGAGTATCAAAGATATCACTACGCACCTGAATGCCATTGCGCCATACTTCAACTCTTTCAGGACTGACAAAGTAAGAAAAACTACCATTATTTGCTCTATATCTATTGTTGCCAATATGCCAAGCTGGTATTTTGATTGGCCTACTTAAGTCTTGCTTCAACTGCCCAATATAAAATAACTGCCCATTGTCCTCACAGATTTTAATCAGATTCTTGGCAGTTTCACCTGCCATGATTGTGAGTCCATGGCATTCGGTATCAGTGTTCGCAGGTGTCAGACTGACGGGAATTGGTTGGGAAGGTGAAACTTGTTGACTGGGATGCGGTGTTATTTTATTTGCGGTGGAAGATGTTAAGAGGCGAATAGGATCAGCAGCTATGCGTGCATTGGGATAAATTTCAAAATGCAGATGGGGGGCTGAACTATTACCTGTAGAACCCATTTCGGCAATAATTTGACCTTGATTAACCTGTTGACCTTCGCTCACTAACAAACGGCGATTGTGTCCATAAACTGTGATACTTCCATGAGGATGTTTAATTTCGATCGCATTACCTAAGCCCCAATTGTCCCAGCCAGCTTTAACAACTGTACCGGATGCCGCAGCAACAATGGGGGTTCCAGATGCTCCGGCAATATCAATTCCTTCATGTTGGTATTTACGGAAGCCTTGAGAAATATAACCTTGAGTCGGCCAGATGAAGTGAGAAGCCGGAACGGAAATTTGCTGAGTAGGAGAATCTTTTGCTACTTGAGTTAGAGCGGAAGTATTTGTACTTAGTACAGCCGTTGAGGATGTTAACCCAAGCAAGCCATAAGTAAAGAATTGACAGATAGTAATAGTAACTTTTTTCATCAGTTGCCAGCCTATTAAAACTGAATAATTTAGACATTTTTTGGTTATTTGATGTTTCAACTTAACTTTGACAATATCAGCAATTCTCATTTTGAAAAAAATAGAGTATTGACCCTGATTTTGGAGTTCAAGATATAGTACAAAGTAACTAGTTTGCCAGCCATTGCCTCTGGCTAAAAAAACAGATGGAGTAAAGAACAAGTA
>JAESGC010000048.1_pt1 | contig 79830 bp, 72 predicted proteins | sample 9266221 | NCBI WGS metagenome assembly JAESGC01 (sample SAMN14515568, study PRJNA621660) | algae metagenome | isolation source: Trichormus sp. ATA11-4-KO1 and co-occurring heterotrophs from soil, at the... | place: Chile: Atacama Desert, Tarapaca Region | collected 2009-05-22 | reverse complement strand
TGGAGACGCAACCATGCAGGCAGGGCGCACCGATGAAAATTATGTTGCCTATATGCGACCCGAAAAGGCGATTGAACTGATCTATAGGCTTGGCCGCAACATAACCGTCTATGCAACATATTCGAACTTATGTTGAACAGCACATAAGTTCGAGATCGCCGAAGCCGAGCACGACTACATGCTCGAGATCCTGCCGCCGCTGTTCATGCGCGCCGATCTGTTCGCGCTGCGCGAGTTCATGACGGACAGCGTGACCAGCATCTTCTTCGCGCTTGTCATCGACGGTCGCCTTCGCTGGTTTCACGGCTATTGCGACCTCTCCGACCGCGCGTCGCCCGACCGGATGAAGGCCGCGATCATCGAGCGCGAGTCGCGGCCGGTCCGCGCCATGACGCGCGAAGAACGGCTCGAGCACATCTGGTCGAGCACGCATGACGACTATCGCGGCTATGCCGGCGAACGCTGGCCCGCCGCCATGCGCGGCCGCCGCACCATGCTCGTCTATGCCGGCCGGCACGGCACCGTGCTGAAGCTGCTCGACGAGCTCAGCGACGCCGAGATCGCGGCGAAGCTGCCGGTTCAGCTCCGGCATCTGCCCGGGACGATCGCGGCTTAGCCCCGCGCCGCCACCCTCGACCTGCGAACAGCCCGGCCGCGCGCCGGGCTCCGCATTTCCGCAGCCGGCCGCTCGCGCCGGCCCCTCCCGTCAATCCCGCAACGCCGCCCCGTCCGCCGCGCTCCGCGTCGGCGGCGCGGTCGCGCGCGCCCAGCAAAAGGACTTTCCCAATGGCGCAGGACGACCCCTTCACCCTCGACCTCTTCGGAAACACGGCGCTGTCGTCGGGCCTCGGCCTCGGCGTCACCGCCTTCGCCGCCGACATCACCGGCGATGACGATCCCGACGACGATCCGCCGCCGCTGTCCCCTGCGGCGCCGGCGGCCGCACCGGCGCGGCCCGCTCGATCCGGTTCACGCAATCGGGGCGCCAATTTTCATCTCGCCGGCGACCGCGGCCTCGCGAGGGGCTGGAAGCAGCGCGCCCGCGACAGCATCGTGGCGGTGCGCCTCGCCGCAGAGATCGAGGCCGCTGAACGGCCCGCCACCCGCGATGAGCAGGAGCGGCTGATCCGCTTCACCGGCTTCGGCGCCTCCGAGCTCGCCAATGGCGTCTTCCGCCACCCGGGCGAGACCGCCTTCGCGAAAGGCTGGGACGAGATCGGCGCCGAGCTGCAGGATGCCGTCGACGATGCCGACTACGCCTCGCTGGCGCGCTGCACGCAGTATGCCCATTTCACGCCGGAGTTCATCGTCCGCGCCATCTGGGCGGGCGTGCAGCGGTTCGGCTGGCGTGGCGGCCGCGTGCTCGAGCCTGGCATCGGCACCGGCCTGTTTCCCGCGCTCATGCCGGAGGAGCTGCGTGACCTCAGCCATGTCACCGGCGTTGAGCTCGATCCCGTCACCGCGCGTATCGCCCGACTTCTGCAGCCGCGCGCGCGGATCGTCACCGGCGACTTCGCGCGCACGGAGCTGCCGGCGCGGTTCGATCTTGTCGTCGGCAACCCGCCGTTCTCCGATCGCACCGTGCGCTCGGATCGCGCGCTGCGCTCCCTCGGCCTGCGCCTCCACGACTATTTCATCGTCAAGGCTATCCGGCTGCTGAAGCCGGGCGCGCTCGCGGCCTTCGTCACCTCGCACGGCACGATGGACAAGGCCGATAGCGGCGCGCGCGAGGAGATCGCGAAGCACGCCGATCTCATCGGCGCGATCCGCCTGCCCGAGGGCAGCTTCCGCGCCGACGCCGGCACCGACGTCGTGGTCGACGTGCTGTTCTTCCGCCGGCGCAAGCATGGCGAAGCGGAGGGCGACCTCTCCTGGCTCGATCTCGATGAGGTGCGCGCCGCGACCGCGGACGAGGGCGCCATCCGCGTCAATCGCTGGTTCGCCCGCCATACCGACATGGTGCTCGGCGCACACGCGCTGACCTCCGGTCCGTTCGGCGAGACCTACACTTGCCTACCCAATGCCGGCGCGGATCTCGAATCCGCGCTCGCCGCTGCGATCACTTCTCTTCCGGATGACCACTATGACGGCGAGCCGGAGCCGGTCGACTTCGATGCGGAGGACGAGGCGCCCTCAGCGCAGGCGGCCGGCGGCGGAAGCCATACGGCGCGGGAGGGGAGCTACCTCCTCGATACCCGCCACGGCCTGATGCAGGTCCTCGACGGCAGTCCCGTCGCCGTCACCATCCGCAAGGGCCGCAGCGCCGACGGGATTCCGGAAAAGCACGTCCGGATCATCCAGAAGCTGATCCCGATCCGCGAGGCCGTGCGCGAGGTCCTGAAATGCCAGGAGCTCGACCGGCCGTGGAAGGACGCGCAGGTCAGGCTGCGGATCGCCTGGTCGAATTTCGTGCGCAGCTTCGGTCCGATCAACACGACCGTCGTCTCCACGATCGAGGACCCGGAAGCCGGCGAGGTGCGGGAGACGCATCGCCGTCCGAATCTACAGCCCTTCCTCGACGATCCCGATTGCTGGCTCGTGGCCTCGATCGAGGATTACGACCTCGAATCCGACACAGCGCGTCCCGGCCCGATCTTCACCGAGCGCGTGATCGCGCCGCCGGCGCCGCCCGTCATCACCAGCGCGGTCGACGCGCTGGCCGTCGTGCTCAACGAGCGCGGCCATGTCGATCCCGACCACATCGCGGAGCTGCTGCATCGCGATGTCGAGGACGTGATCGCCGAGCTCGGCAGCGCCATCTTCCGCGATCCGTCGGACGGCTCCTGGCAGAGCGCCGACGCCTATCTCTCCGGCGCGGTCCGCTCAAAGCTCGTCGCGGCCGAGGCCGCGGTAGCTCTCGATCCAGCCTACGAGCGCAATGTCGCGGCGCTGCGCGATGTGCAGCCCGCCGATCTCAGGCCCTCGGACATCACGGCGCGGCTCGGCGCGCCGTGGATTCCGGCCGACGACATCATCGCCTTCGTCAAGGAGACGATGGGCGCGGACATCAAGATCCACCACATGCCGGAACTGGCCTCGTGGACGGTCGAGGCCCGCCAGCTCGGCTGGATCGCCGCCGGCACGTCGGAATGGGGCACCGAGCGGCGGCACGCCGGCCAGCTTCTCTCCGACGCGCTCAATTCGTCCGTGCCGCAGATCTTCGACACGATCAAAGACGGCGACAGCGAGCGCCGCGTCCTCAACGTCGTCGACACCGAGGCGGCGAAAGAGAAGCTGCAGAAGATCAAGACCGCGTTCCAGACCTGGATCTGGACCGACCCCGATCGCACCGATCGGCTGGCGCGGGTCTATAACGACCGCTTCAACAACATCGTGCCGCGCGCCTTCGACGGCTCGCATCTGAAGCTGCCGGGCGCATCCGGCGCCTTCGTGCTCTACGATCACCAGAAGCGCGGCATCTGGCGCATCATCGCCGCGGGCGCGACCTACCTCGCCCACGCCGTCGGCGCCGGCAAAACCATGACGATGGCGGCCGCCATCATGGAGCAGCGCCGGCTTGGCCTGATCGCCAAGGCGATGCTTGTGGTGCCCGGTCATTGCCTGGCGCAGGCCGCGCGCGAATTTCTGGCGCTCTATCCGAACGCCCGCATCCTCGTCGCCGACGAGACCAACTTCAGCAAGGACAAGCGGCAGCGCTTCTTATCGCGGGCGGCGACCGCGACCTGGGACGCGATCATCATCACGCACTCGGCCTTCCGCTTCATCGGCGTGCCGTCGGCTTTCGAGCAGCAGATGATCCAGGACGAGCTGGAGCTCTACGAGACGCTGTTGACCAAGGTCGAAAGCGACGATCGCGTCTCGCGCAAGCGCCTCGAACGGCTGAAGGAGGGTCTGAAAGAGCGCCTGGAGTCGCTCGCCACGCGCAAGGATGATCTCCTCACCATCTCGGAGATCGGCGTCGACCAGATCATCGTCGACGAGGCGCAGGAATTCCGCAAGCTGTCCTTCGCCACGAATATGTCGACGCTGAAGGGCGTCGATCCCAACGGCTCGCAGCGTGCCTGGGACCTCTATGTGAAGTCCCGATTCATCGAAACGAAGAATCCCGGCCGCGCGCTCGTGCTGGCGTCTGGCACGCCGATCACCAACACGCTCGGCGAGATGTATTCGGTGCAGCGCTATCTCGGCTACGCCGCCCTCCGCGAGCGGGGCTTGCACGAGTTCGACGCCTGGGCCTCAACCTTCGGCGACGTCTCGACCGAGCTCGAGCTTCAGCCCTCCGGCAGATACAAGCCGGTCACGCGCTTCGCGACCTTCGTCAATGTCCCCGAGCTGATCGCCATGTTCCGGTCCTTCGCCGACGTGGTCATGGCGGAGGACCTGCGCCGATACGTGAAGATTCCGGCGATCTCGACCGGCAAGCGCCAGATCATGACGGCGAAGCCGACGGCCGCCTTCAAGCGTTACCAGGTCCAGCTCGATGCGCGCATCAAGGCGATCGAGATGCGCGACCGTCCGCCGGAGCCAGGCGACGACATCCTGCTCTCCGTCATCACCGACGGCCGCCATGCCGCGATCGACCTTCGCCTTGTCGATCCGGACAATGACGACGAGGCGGACAACAAGCTGAACCTGATGATCGGCAATGCGCTGCGCATCTGGCGGGAAACGGCCGACAACGCCTATGTGCGTGCCGACGGCAAGCCCTATGAGCTGCCCGGCGCCGCGCAGATGATCTTCTCCGATCTCGGGACCATTTCCGTGGAGAAGAGCCGCGGCTTCTCGGCCTATCGCTGGATCAGGGACGAGCTGATCCGCATGGGCGTGCCGGCGTCCGAGATCGCCTTCATGCAGGACTACAAGAAGTCGGAGGCGAAGCAGCGCCTGTTCGGCGACGTGCGCGCCGGCAAGGTTCGCTTCCTGATCGGCTCCTCCGATACGATGGGCACCGGCGTCAACGCGCAGCTCCGCCTGAAGGCGCTGCATCACCTCGACGTGCCCTGGCTCCCCTCGCAGATCGCCCAGCGCGAGGGGCGGATCGAGCGCCAGGGCAATCAGCACGACGTCATCGACGTCTTCGCCTATGCGACCGAAGGCTCACTCGACGCCACGATGTGGCAGAACAATGAGCGCAAGGCACGCTTCATCGCGGCCGCGCTTTCGGGCGACACCTCGATCCGCCGTCTGGAGGACCTCGGCGAAGGCCAGGCCAACCAGTTCGCGATGGCGAAGGCGATCGCATCGGGCGACCAGCGTCTGATGCTCAAAGCCGGGCTCGAAGCCGACATCGCGCGGCTCGAACGGCTCCGCGCCGCGCATATCGACGATCAGCATGCGGTGCGCCGCCAGCTCCGCGACGCCGAGCGCGACATCGAATTCTGCACCCGTCGCATCGCCGAGATCGGCGAGGATATTGAGCGCCTCACACCGACGAGCGGCGAGGCCTTCGCGGCGACGATCGCCGGCAAGCGCCATGTCGAGCGCAAGGACGCCGGCCGCGCGCTGATGAAGGAAATCCTGACCCTCGTCCAGCTTCAGCAGGAGGGCGAGAGCATCATCGCGTCGATCGGCGGCTTCGACCTCGAATATTCCGGCGAGCGCTTCGGCCGCGACGGCTATCGCTATAGCACCATGCTGCTCCGCACCGGATCGGAATACGAGATCGAGCTGCCCGTCACGGTCACGCCGCTCGGCGCGATCTCGCGTCTCGAGCACGCGCTCGACGATTTCGAAGGCGAGCGCGAGCGCTACCGCCAGCGCCTCGCCGATGCCCGCCGCCGGCTCGCCTCTTACCAGTCGCGCGACAACGGCAATTTCGCCTTCGCCGGTGAGCTGGCGGAAAAGCGCCGGCAATTGGCGGAGGTGGAAGAAGCCTTGGCAAGTGATGTCGAGGGTGGCGGCGAGCAGGCCGCCGCGGCGTGAGGAAAAGGATGATGAGAAAGGCCCGCTCGCAGATCGGCCAGGCCGGCAACGCTTGAGCTCAACCGCCGCCTGCGCGAGCCCGGCCCGTCGTCCTTCGCAGGGCTGTTAGCCCCGCTCGTCCGGCCGTGCAGGGCTGCTCGGCCGCAGTTGTGCCGGCCCGACCGCTCCGCGGGCCGGGGGGTGTCTTCGGAAAGAAGACGAGGAAGGGCCGCGAGGCGCGGTCCGCCAACCCCGAAAAGGAGCATCCCATGTATCTCTTGAAAGTCGATCCGCGCGCGCTCGTCGAGAATCCCGACCATTCGCGCCAGACCAAGTCGACGCCGCAGGCCGACGCGCTGTTGCTGGCGTCGATCAAGGCCGTCGGCATCGTGCAGCCGCCCGTCGTGTCGCAGCAGGCCGATGGCGGCAACGGCTTCCTCATCAACGCCGGCCGGCGCCGCGTGCGCCTCGCCATCGCCGCGGGCCTCGAGGAAATCGACGTGCTCGTCGACGATGCCGCGAACGACAACGGCGCCATGCGCTCTTTTGTCGAGAACATCGCGCGCGAGCCGCTGAACCCGGTCGATCAGTGGCGCGCCATCGAACGCCTTGTCGCGCTCGGCTGGACGGAAGAGGCGATCGGCGTCGCCCTTACGCTGCCGGTGCGACAGGTCAGGAAGCTCCGCCTGCTCGCAAATGTGCTGCCAGCGATGCTCGATCATATGGCCAAGGGCGACATGCCCGACGAGCGCCAGCTCCGCACGATCGCGTCGGCCTCGCCCGACGAGCAGAAGGAGGTCTGGAAGAAGCACAAGCCGTCCAAGGCCGATCCGCAGGTGTCGTGGTGGAGCGTCGCGCAGGCGCTGACCAAGGCCCGCATGTACGCACGTCATGCGAGCTTCGGCGACGACCTGGCGCAGGCCTACGGCATCCAGTGGGTCGAGGACTTGTTCGCGCCGGCCGACGAGGACAGCCGCTACACCACGGACGTCGAGGCCTTCCTCGGCGCCCAGCAGGAGTGGATGGCGGCGAACCTGCCCAAGAAGGGCATCATCGCCGAAGCGACGAACTATGGCGAGGTCAAGCTGCCGCCGAAGGCGGAGCGGGTCTATGGCAAGCCGTCGAAGAGCGATTGCACGGCCATGTATCTCGACCGTGACGGCCGGGTGCAGACGGTGCATTACCGCATGCCCGCGGCAAAGAAGCCGAAGGGCAAGGGCGCGTCCGCCGCCAATGATGCGGCAGATGAGACCGGCGCGATCTCCAAGCCGCGTCCCGACGTGACGCGCAAGGGCGTCGAGATGGTCGGCGACTTCCGCACCGACGCGCTGCACGAGGCGCTCGCCCGTGCGCCGATCGAGGATGACGCGCTGATGGCGCTGCTGATCCTCGCCTTTGCCGGTCAGAACGTCTCCGTCGCGTCCGCCGCCAGCGGGGCCTATTACGGCAATCGCCGGATCGCTCGCCATGCGGTGAACCTGTTCGATCAGGACGGCCAGCTCGTCCTCGACATGGATACGCTCCGCGTCGCGGCACGGTCGATCCTCGCCGAGGTGCTGTCGTGCCGGGAGAACCGTACTGACAGCGGCATCGTCGCGCGCGTCGCCGGCGATGTCGTCGGCGCCGACAACTTCCTGCCGAACATGGGCAGTGACGACTTCCTGTCGTGCCTGTCGCGCGGCGCTCTGGAGGGCTCGTGCAAGGATACGCCGGTCCTGCCGCGCCAGAAGGTGAAGGACACGCGGGCTGCCTTGGTCGAGCACTTCAAGGACGGCCGCTTCGTCCATCCGGCCGCGTTGTTCGCGCCGGACAAGACCGCGCTCCTGAGCTGGATCGCATCGAACGCCGTCGCCGAAGACGACGAGTCCGACGAGCCGATCGACGACAGCGAGGATGGCGGCGAAGCCGCTGACGACGAGGCCTTCCGCGAAGCCGCGGAATAGCGCCGGCCTTCTCCTCTCCCGAACGACCGCCGCCGCCGGCCCATGCCGGCGGCGGCTTTATTTCCACCATCCGCAAAGGAGGACATCATGTCCGCACAGTTGATCTATGACCTCGCGCTGCTTGGCTCGATCATTCGCTTCTCCGACGGTGCGCCGCGCCCGCCGGAACGCCATCGCAGGAAGCTCTCCGCCTGGGAGAACAGCAACAGCGGCGGTCGCCTCATCCGCAAGCAGGCCGAGCGCCGCGTCGGCAATACCGTCATTGGCGCAAGCATCACCTTGCATGCCGGCGACTATGGCAGCGCCGGCGTCGTGGTGCTCCGCGTCCACCGGACGTTTTCGGTCGACAGCAGCCTGACGTTCGTCGTGACCGAACGACCGAAGGTCGGTTCGGTCCAGGTGCTCGACCGGCCGGGCGACGACGGCGAGCTGGTCTATCTCGCCAGCCATCGCGCCGACGCGCAGGAATGGCTGACGCGGCATGGTTATCCGAACGCCGTCCTGCGCGAGATCTCGGCCGACGAGGTCGCCGCCGCCGTCGTGGAGGGGAGGACGGCCGCATGAGCACGACCGCACCCTCCACCACGATGATCGCGGATTCTGCGGCCGCATTTCCGCCGATCGCGTTCGGTCGCACGGCAGACGGCATTCTGGTCGCCCGTGTCGCCGACACGGCCTTCGCGATGCTGCCGGCGCGCGACGGCCGGCACTATCTCACCACCGGCTGGCGCATCGGCCGGCCGATGGCCGAATGGAAGCGCTCCGACTTCTACGGTCATGCCGGCGAGCTCGCCGACGAGGCGGCCTTCCGCGCCAAGGTCGCGGAAAACGCGGAGCATCAGCGCGAGAAGCGCGCGCTCGGCCGCCGCGAGATCGGCTCCACGGCGAACACGCCGTGGGGCGCCTCGCAGGGCGCGACCGTCTATGCCGAGGGCCTGGTCTGTCATTCGACGGCCGGCCACGGCGGTTTCCACCTCTCGGCCGAGCGTAATCGCAAGGTCCATTCTATGCTGCGGTCGCGCGGCGGCTGGTACGAGGAAGATGCAGGCTGGGCGATCGTCGCGCTCACCTTCCCGCATCTCTTCACCAGTTTTGAGCGGCGCTGCGCCGAGCGCACGATCAAGGATAGCTGGCCGGACGCCTGGGAAGCGATCTTCGGCACGATCCTCCAGCCCGGTGAGTCCCTTGAAAAAGATCGCCGCGCCTTCGAGCGGCGGCACGTCGACGACTGGATCGTCGTGTCGGCGATCACATCGGATCAGCAGCCGGGCTCCGTCGAAGTCGTCGCCACGCCCGGCGGACGCCGCGGCGCAGGCACCGAGGAACGGCGCTTCCTCGTGCCGTCCGGCGAGTACCAGGTCGGACGCTTCGGCTTCGTCGTCGATGAGGCGCGTCATCGGGACTATTCCGGCCCGTCCAGCTTCATCGGCTGGCAGGGGAGGGCGCGATGACACCTTCCCCGCAACGCATCGCGCAGCTTTCGCGCATGGAGGAGGCGCGCCGCCAGACGCAGCGCCAGCTCGACATGATCGACCGGCAGATCATCCGTCGCATGACGGCGCTGATTCCACAGCTAGGTCGCAAGCGTGTCGGATATCGCCGCGGCAAGCCCGCCGATCCGAGCGCGTTCCTCGAGCGCTACCGCTCGAACCTCGCGGCCATCACGGCCGAGCGCCAGCCGGAGATCGACGCCCTGTCGCGTAAGCTCGCCCGGCAGGATGCGGCGATCGAGGCATTGCGCGAACGCTGCGGCGCCGGGCCATGCGGGTTAAGGCCGGCACAGCCGGCAGACGCCGCCGCTGTCGAGGATGGCAGGCGCGCTTGTCGACCGGGAGAGCAGCGCGGCGGTCTGATCTAGCCGCATCGAGCGTCGCCGCCAGGCGCATGCGGACGGCGGAGCGTGGCGTGAGCGTGGTGATCGGTGTGCCCAGGTCCGTCCTTTCCGGCATCGCCAACCCGGCCCGCACCCTGTCGGCCCTCCCCTCGGGTTTGCTGCGGTCTGCGCCCCCGGCGGTCCGCTTCAAGACCAAGCCGCAAGCGGCCGGAGCCCGCCGATCTCGGCAAGGCCCGGCCGCGGCCTGCGCAGGGCTTTAGCCCCGCTTGTCCGCAACCGGACCTCGCTCGCCTGGCGGCCCCCGGGTCTTGAAGCGGCCCTCGTGCCGGCGGCGCCGGGCGACCGCACCCGAAGGGGGTCCGGCAGGGGCCGGATCGACCCCGACGGTGCAACCAGGAAAGGACACTCCCATGACCAAGACCGCTCGCGCACCCCGCACCAGCGCCCGCGTTGTCCAGCTTCGCCGCGGCACCACGGTCGAAATGATCCGGCTCGTCTGCCCCGACGCCGCGCAAGCCACCCGCATCGCCGAGAGCTTCGGTCTCACCATCCTCGACAGCGACGGCATCCGCGATCTGCATCAGCGGCTCATCACCGAGACTGCGGACGCGCTCGGCGAGGGCCTCAGCGAACGCGCCATGCAGATCCACCTGCAGCGCATCGTCGGCTCCTATGTCGGCTCCGCCCACGGCGCCGGGCAGTTCTACAGCCGGGCCGTGACCGACGCCCGCGAGGCGACGGCGCGATTGGCCAACGACGCCCGCGACGAGGACCTCGACGGACCCGTCGGCTTCGACTCCGCGGCCCAGCGCAAGCGCGAGTTCGCCGCCGAAGTCGGGGTGCAGGCGCACGCCCTGCGCATGGCGGCCGAAGGCGCGATCGCCGCTTACGAGCACGTCGTCGGCGAGAGCTGGAAGCCGTTCGAGCGTCAGCCCGAGCATCCCGGCGAGACCGTCAGCCGCAAGGCGGCCGAGGTCCAGATGGCGGCCTTCGAGTGATGCCGCCGGCGGGGCTTCGGCCCCGCCTTTCTTCCTCTCCGACCAATTCCGGCCGGTCCTTCGGGACCGGCCTTTTTCATGTCGCGCAGCGCGGACGCGAAAAGAAGGCAGGAGAAGGAGAGATGCGGGCGGCGATCGCCGCCCGTCTCGGCTTTCGGTCCATGCTCCGGCCTGCGCGGCAGCGCAACGGCGTGGCCGTCCTCCACTGACGTTCCGGTCCGGCGCGTCGCCAGTCATCTCGCTCATGAACCTCAACCGGATGCGCGGCCGTGCGGGCCTCCGCGGCGGACCGCCGTGACGGGCCGCGATCGGCGCGGCCTCCAACGGAGGTTCGGATCATGACTGGTAAGCAAACAAAGTCCCGCGTCGACATCTATGCGCGGATCACAGATCGCATCGTCGCCGACCTGGAACGCGGTGTTCGCCCGTGGATACAGCCGTGGAGCGCTGCGAATGGTGCCGGACGCATCACGCGGCCCCTGCGCCACAACGGCCTGCCCTATCAGGGCATCAATGTCGTGCTGCTCTGGTCGGAGGCCGTGGCGCGGGGCTTCGCCTCGCCGATCTGGATGACGTTCAAGCAGGCCCTTGAGCTCGGCGGCAATGTCCGCAAGGGTGAGACCGGCACGACCGTCGTCTATGCCAATCGGCTCACGAGAACGGAGACCGACGAGCATGGCGACGAGGTGGAGCGCGCGATTCCGTTCCTGCGCGCCTATTCGGTCTTCTGCGTCGACCAGATCGACGGCTTGCCGGAGCACTTATACGCCCGGCCGGCGGCGCCCGCAGCGGCGGCGCAGCGCATCGCCCATGCCGACGCATTCTTTGCCAACACCGGCGCCGTCATCCGGCACGGCGGCGACAAGGCGTTCTTCGCGCCGTTGCTCGATCTCATTCAGATGCCGCCCTTCGAGTCGTTCCGCGACCCGGAGAGCTATTACGCCACGCTGGCGCATGAGACCGTGCATTGGGCTGGCGCGGAGCATCGGCTCAACCGCGATCTCTCGCGCTATCACAGCGATCGCAGCGAACGCGCCCGCGAGGAGCTGATCGCCGATCTGGGCGCTTGTTTCGTCAGCGCCGATCTAGGAATCGTCCCCGAGCTCGAGCCGCGCGCCGACCATGCGAGCTACCTCGCATCCTGGCTCGCGGTCCTCGCCAACGACAAGCGCTTCATCTTCTCGGCCGCCGCGCACGCGCAGCGGGCCTGCGCCTATCTGCATGGTCTGCAGCCGCAGGCGGAGACTGTGCCGGAGGCGGCCTGATGCTCTCCGCTCCGGCCTTTGACTGGGGCTGGCATTCGTCATTCAATTGCATTACATTTCCTTGGAAAGGAGGCGATCATGGCCACAAATGCGCTTGTCCAGACCCGAATCGACGCTGACGTACGGGACCGCGCGTCCGCCGTGCTCGAGGGCATAGGGCTCACGGTGTCGGACGCCGTGCGCATCCTGCTCACCCGAACCGCCAATGAAGGCGCGCTTCCGCTGGAACTCGTCACCAACAGCGAGGCGCATGACGCCTGGTTCCGGACGAAGGTGCAGGAGGCGCTGCAGGATACGCGCCCCGACGTGCCTGACGAGCAGGCCGAGACGCATTTCGCCGCTCGCCGCGCGGACGCCCGGCGCAAGGCCGCCGGCGGATCGTGAAACTCGTCTGGTCGGCGTTCGCGCTCGCCGATCGCGACGGCATCTTCACCCATATCGAAGCGGACAATCCGCGCGCGGCGATCGCCGTCGACGAGCGGATCGCCACCGCAGCGCGCCGCTTGGTCGACTTTCCGGAGAGCGGCCGTCCCGGCCGCGTCGCCGGTACGCGCGAGCTCGTCATCACCGGCACGCCCTATGTGGCAGCCTACGCCGTGACCGCTGAGACGATCCGAATTCTGCGCGTCCTGCACGGCGCCCAAAGATGGCCGGATGAGCTGCCGCAAGGCTGAGCCGGCATCATCACCCCTTTTTCTGGGGTGGCAGTTGGAGGCTGCGAGGCAGATCGTAGGGCAACCGCGGCGGCATCACGCTTCTGGATGAACGAACACCGGCAATTTTCTCAGCCCCGCCCGCAAAGGCAAAGCCCTTCTCGCGTCCCGATCGCCTCACCTCAGACGCGATTCGCTCAACCGCTCTTGACTCTCGCACCAACAACACAGAACAAATAGAGAACATGATGCAAGAGCCATCGCAGGAGGTCAAGGATCAACGTGCGGCCGCAGCCCGCCATAGAGTCGTTGCGCGCGCAAATCGAGAAGATCGAGGGTCGAACCCCGCGCGCGAAATCGGTGCTTCCATTCGGAATCGCCGAGGTGGACTCACGACTTCCCGGCGGAGGGCTGGCACTCGGCGCTCTGCACGAGGTGGCGGGCGGCGGATTCGGCGCCGTTGACGGCGCGGCCGCAGCCCTCTTCGCCGGCGGCGTCGCAGCGCGGACGAAAGGCAAGGTCCTGTGGTGCATCACGCGCCCAGACCTTTTCGCGCCCGCACTTGCCCAGGCAGGTTTGCCGCCCGACAGGGTGATCTACGTCGAGGCGGGTGACGACAAGTCGCTTCTCGCCTGCATGGAGGAGGGTCTTCGTCATGGCGGACTGGGCGCCGTCGTTGGCGAGGTCGCGCGTCTCTCGATGACTGCGTCACGGCGACTCCAACTCGCCGCTGAAGGAGCCGGTACGATCGGTATCGCGCTCCGGCGCTGGCGGCGCCAGACCGAGGCAGCCGATTTCGGGCAACCGACCGCAGCCGTGACGCGCTGGAGAATTTCGGTGTTGCCCTCGTCGCCGCTTCCGGTTCCCGGTGTGGGCCGTCATCGATGGCTCGTCGAATTGATCCGCGCCCGCGCGGGCGAGAGTGCAGATTTCGAGTTGGAGGCTTGCGATGACACGGGTTGTCTCGCTCTTCCTGCCGAGCTGGTCGACCGACCGGCTGCGGCGGAAGGGCGGCGACGCGGCGCCTCCGCTTGAGGCCCCGCTCATCCTGATCGGCCGGGAAGGAAGCCGGCGCGTGGTGGTGTCAGCGGATGCCGCCGCGCGAGCGGCCGGCCTGCGGCCTGGCATGGCGGTCGCGAAGGCGCAGGTCCTCGTACGGGACCTGCTCATCCAGGATGCCGATCCGGTCGCAGATTTCGAGGCGCTCGAGCGCCTCGCCTTATGGGTGCTGCAACGTTTTGCCCCCATCGTCGCGGTGGATGGCGACGACGGCATCGTGATCGACACCACGGGCGCCGACCATCTCCATGGCGGTGAGGAGGCGATGCTCGATGCGCTGATCGGGCGCCTTGCCATGTCCGGCATCTCCGCGCGCGCCGCCGTCGCCGACAGCTGGGGCGCTGCGCACGCCTTCGCCCGCTATCTCGCGCAGCCAGCTTTCGTGGCAGCACCCGGGCATGGGCCGGCGACGGTCTCGCCATTGCCGCTGGAAGCGCTGCGCCTGCCCGCCGCCACGACCCACGATCTGCGTGTGCTCGGCTTCGAGTGGATCGGGGACCTCCTATTGCAGCCGCGTGCGCCGCTGACGCTTCGTTTCGGTCCCGAGCTCGGGCGGCGGCTCGATCAGGCGATCGGCGCGGCGGCGGAGCCGATCGATCCGGTTCGGCCGGCCGATCTCATCGAGGTCCGGCGCAGTTTTGCCGAACCGATCGGCGCCGCCGAGACCATCGCGCGTTACATCGGCAAGCTCGTCGTCGCGCTGTGCGAACGCCTTGAGGAAATGGACCTCGGTGCGCGACGGCTAGATCTTCATCTGCGGCGCGTCGACAACCAGCGCCAGGCAATCCGCGTCGGCATGGCTGTGCCCGTTCGCGACGCGAAGCGCCTCACCCGCCTCTTGTGCGACAGGATCGAGACGATCGATCCCGGCTTCGGCATTGAAGTCCTGACCCTCGTCGCAAGCATCGCCGAACCATTGGTCCGCAAGCAGACCGTCAGCGCGCTCATCGAAGAGGCCATCCCCGATGTGTCCGACCTGATCGACACGCTGGCCAACCGCGTCGGTGAGCGCGCCGTCTACCGCGCGGCGCCGCTATCGAGCGACGTGCCCGAGCGGGCCGTCGCTCGAATTCCTGCGATGGCGCCCGATACCGGCGCCACCTGGCCGGGCCATTGGCCGCGACCGGCCCGCCTGCTGCCGCGCCCCGAGCCGATTGAGACTGTCGCGCTCTTGCCCGACCATCCGCCGGTCACTTTTACCTGGCGCGGTATCCGCCGCCGTGTGCGACGGGCCGACGGGCCCGAGCGCGTGTTCGGCGAATGGTGGAAGCGTGATGCCGAACTCGTCGCGGTGCGCGACTATTTCCGGCTCGAGGACGAGGCCGGCGAGCGATATTGGGTGTATCGCGCCGGCGACGGCGAAGACGCTGCGACCGGATCGCATCGCTGGTTCATGCACGGGGTGTTCGGATGAGCACCCATCGCTATGTCGAGTTGCAAACGACATCGCACTTCAGCTTCCTGCGCGGAGCCTCCTCGGCCGACGAGCTCTTCGCCCAGGCGGCGGTGCAGGGCATCGAGGCGCTCGCGATCGTCGACCGCAACAGCCTCGCCGGCATCGTGCGCGCACACGAAGCTTCGAAGGCAACCGGCGTGCGCCTGATCGTCGGCTGCCGCCTCGATCTCTCCGACGGCATGTCGCTCCTGGTCTATCCGAGCGACCGGTCCGCTTATTCGCGGCTCTGCCGATTGCTCTCGCTAGGCAAGCGACGCGCCGGCAAGGGCAAGTGCAGCCTCGGATGGGCCGATGTCGTTGCTTACGGCGAGGGCCTCATCGCGGTGCTCGTGCCGGACACGGCCGATGATGATTGCCGATTGCACCTGCGCCAGCTGCACGACGCATTCGCCGATCGCGCCTATATGGCGCTCACGCTCCGGCGCCGGCCGAACGATCAACTGCGGCTTCACGCACTCTCGAACGCCGCTGCGGCCGCGAAGGTCCGAACCGTCGTGACCAATGACGTCCTCTTCCACGCGCCCGATCGCCGGATCCTGCAGGACGTCGTCACATGCATCCGGCACAACGTCACGATCGACGCGCTCGGCGATCGGCGCGAGCGTCATGCCGATCGCTTTCTCAAGCCGCCCGAGGAGATGCATCGCCTCTTCACGCGTTACTCCGACGCTTTGGCGCGCACGCTTGAAATCGCCGATCGCTGCCGTTTCTCGCTCGACGAGCTCGCCTATCAATATCCGGAGGAACGCGACGATCCTTCGCTATCGCCGCAGGAGACGCTTGGAAAGCTCACCTGGGAGGGCGCGGCGACGCGCTATCCCGAAGGGCTGCCCGACGAGGTGCGCGCTGTCCTCCAGCACGAGCTGCGCCTCATCAACAAACTCGACTACGCGCCGTATTTCCTGACGGTCAACAGCATCGTCAGGTTCGCGCGCTCACGCGACATCCTGTGCCAGGGACGCGGCTCGGCCGCGAATTCCGCCGTCTGCTACGTTCTCGGCATCACCTCGATCGATCCCGGACGCAACGACCTGTTGTTCGAGCGCTTCGTCAGCGAAGAGCGCCGCGAGCCGCCCGACATCGACGTCGATTTTGAGCACGAAAGGCGAGAGATCGTCATGCAGTGGGTGTTCGAGACCTACGGCCGCGATCATGCCGCTCTGTGCTCGACCGTGATCCGTTATCGCGCGAAAGGCGCATTGCGCGATGTCGGCAAGGCGCTCGGCCTGCCCGAAGATCTGATTTCGTCGCTCTCGGGCCAGGTCTGGGGCTGGTCCGAGGAAGGCGTTGAAAATCGCCATGTCGAGGAGCTCAATCTCAATCTGGCCGATCGACGGCTGCGATTGACGCTCGATCTCGCGCGCCAGCTCATGGGCGCGCCACGACATCTCTCACAGCACCCCGGCGGCTTTGTCTTGACCCACGATCGGCTCGACGATCTCGTGCCGATCGAACCGGCGAGCATGAAGGACCGGCAGGTCATCGAGTGGGACAAGGACGATATCGACGCGTTGCGATTTATGAAGGTCGACGTCCTCGCCTTGGGCATGCTCACCTGCATGAAGAAGGGTCTCGATCTGCTCGCGCAGCACAAGGGCGTCGAGCTCGACCTTGCGACGATTCCTGCCGAGGATCCTCGTACCTACGCCATGATCAGGAAGGCCGATACGCTCGGGACGTTTCAGATCGAAAGCCGCGCGCAGATGTCGATGCTCCCCCGTCTCAAGCCCAGGACCTATTACGACCTCGTCGTCCAGGTGGCGATCGTTCGGCCTGGCCCGATCCAGGGCGACATGGTCCATCCCTATCTTCGCCGCCGCGAAGGACGCGAGCCCGTCCATTACCCCAAGCCCGAGCTCGAGCAGGTGCTCGGAAAAACCTTGGGCGTGCCCCTGTTTCAAGAGCAAGCGATGCGGGTGGCGATCACCTGCGCGGGCTTCACGCCCGGCGAAGCCGATATGCTGCGCAAATCGATGGCCACGTTCAAGTTCACGGGCGGGGTCTCATCGTTCAAGACCAAATTGATAGACGGCATGGTCGCCAACGGATACGAGCGCGATTTCGCCGCGCAGACGTTTCGGCAATTGGAGGGGTTTGGCTCGTATGGATTCCCGGAAAGCCATGCCGCGTCGTTCGCCCTGATCGCCTACGCCAGCGCTTGGCTTAAATGCTGGCATCCGGATGTCTTCTGCGCTGCTTTGCTCAACAGCCAGCCCATGGGTTTTTATGCGCCGGCGCAAATCGTAAGAGACGCGATCGAGCACAGCATTGAGGTGCGCCCGGTCTGCGTCACGGCCTCGCGCTGGGATTGCACGCTGGAGCCAACCCGCGACGAAAGCCGCTTTGCGGTCAGGCTCGGCCTGCGGATGGTTCGCGGTCTCGCCAATGGCCACGCCGCCCGGATCCTTGCGGCCCGCGCCGATCAACCCTTCGCCTCGGTCGACGACCTCTGGCGCCGCTCCGACGTGCCGCAAGCCGCACTCGTTCTCCTGGCCGAGGCGGATGCGTTTCGGCCGGCCCTCGGTCTCGCCCGGCGCGAGGCGCTGTGGGCGATCAAGGCTCTCAGGGACGAACCTTTGCCGTTATTCGTGGCCGCCGCGGCGCGCGATCACGGACCGAGCGCCGAGCTCAACGAACCCGCGGTGGCGCTGCGATCGATGAAAACGGGCGGCGAAGTCGTCGAAGACTACCGGCATGTCGGCTTGTCATTGCGCAGTCACCCGGTCTCGTTTCTTCGCAGCGACCTGCATCGTCGGCGCATCGTCTCCTGCGCGGAGGCGATGGAATCGCGCGACGGCCGCCGGCTCGAAGCAGCCGGCATCGTCCTGGTCCGCCAGCGGCCCGGGTCAGCGAAGGGCGTGATGTTCATCACATTGGAGGACGAGACAGGCATTGCCAACCTCGTCGTCTGGCCGAAGGTCTTCGAAACCAATCGCCGCGCCATCATGGCGGCGAGCATGATCGCCGTGCACGGCCGCATCCAACGCGAGGGCGAGGTGGTTCATCTGGTCGCGCAGCGGATCGTCGACCTGTCGGGAGAGCTGGCCAGCGTCGGCGAGCGCGAGGCCAGCTTTCCGCTGCTTTACGGTCGCGGCGATCAGGTCCGCAAAGGCGGTTCGGCCCCCGATCCACGCGAGCAGCCGCCGAGGGCGGTGCGAACGCGCGACATCTATGTGCCAGACCTCCATATCGACACCATCAAGGTGAAAACGCGGAATTTCCACTAGCGGCGGCCGCGAAACTAAACCCGTTTCACAGTTGAAAGCATTCGAAGGCCGATCAACAATACCGCTGCAATTACCATAAGGATCGGAAATCAACTCGACGGACCGATCAAGCCCCAGGGAGATGCAAATGGCCGACGACAAATCGAAACGAGGCAATGCCGACCGTCGGCGCGTCGCCGGCGGCGAAGGCTACGAAGTCAGTTATTTCGCTAAAAAGCACGGCATCACGAAGGACCAAGCCGAGGGCCTGATCAAGCGGATCGGCAATGATCGCAACAAACTCAACGCAGCCGCCGAAAAGCTGAAGAAATAAACGCAGCGCGGCTAAGGCTGTTCATCCAGGACAGTTGCGCGATCAAAGGACAGGTCGTTCGATCATGGCGACGGCGCCCAAAACAAAAGCAAGATCGACCGCACGCGAGACGAAGTCTTCGTCGGCGCGAACATCCGCGGTGGCGCCGGCATTCCGTCCCGTTCAGCTCGCTACGCTGGTCGACGCGGTTCCGGCCGGCGACCGCTGGATTCACGAGATGAAATATGACGGCTATCGCACGCTCGTCGCCGTCGGTGGGGGCGAGGCGCGTGCCTATACCCGTTCGGGCCTCGACTGGTCCGGCCGCTTTCCCTCGATTCTCGCCGATGCGCGTCAACTCAAGGTCCAATCCGCCCTGATCGACGGCGAGGCGGTCGTGCTCGATCCCGAGGGGCGCTCGAACTTCCAGAAGCTGCAGGGCGCGCTGAAGGGCGCTCCGGCGAGCATCGACTATTTCGCGTTCGATCTGCTCGAACTCAATGGGGATGATCTGACCAGCCTTCCCCTTCTCGAGCGAAAAACCAAGCTCAAGGGAATTCTTCCCGCGAAGGGCACCCACATTCGCTACTCGGATCATATCCAGGGAAACGGCGAGAAGCTGCTCAAGAGCTTTTGTGCGGCCGGGCTCGAGGGTGTCGTCTCTAAGCTCGCCAACTCGCGATATGTCGGCGCACGCGCCGGCAACTGGGTGAAAACCAAATGCATCAAGCGGCAAGAATTCGTAATCGCCGGCTGGACGCCGTCCGACAAGAGCCGCGCCTTCCGGTCGCTCATTCTCGCCGTCCATGACGGCGGCACGCTGCGCTACGCCGGAAAGGTCGGCACCGGCTTCGATGCGGCCGAACTCGCGCGCCTGATGAAGATCATGGCGCCACTCGAACAGAAGGCAGCGACGGTCGAGGCACCACGCGCCGAGGTCCGCGGCGCGCATTGGCTGCGGCCGAGGCTCGTGGCCGAGATCGCCTATACCGAGATGACCAACGAGGGAACGCTTCGTCACCCCAGCTATCTCGGGCTGCGCGAGGACAAGAAGCCCGAGGCCGTCGTGCTCGAGACTGAGCATCACGCCGCTGAACGGCCGGCGCCGGCGACAAGCACGGTCGTCATCACAAGCCGCGACCGCGTCATTTATCCGGAAGCCAATATCACCAAAGGCCAGCTCGCCGACCACTATGCGGCGGTCGCCGAGATCATGCTGCCCTGGATCGGCAGCCGGCCGATCAGCCTTGTCCGCTGCCCACAGGGCCGCGCAAAGCAATGTTTCTTCCAGAAGCACGATGCCGGAAGCTTCGGCGAGGCGGTTCACCACATCGGGATTGTCGAGAAGGATGGCCACGAAGAGCCCTATCTCTATATCGACGATGCCGATGGGCTCATGACCTGCGTGCAGATGGGAACGATCGAATTCCATGGCTGGGGCGCGCGTATCGAAGATGTCGAGAAGGCGGATCGGCTGATCTTCGATCTCGACCCCGATGAAGGGCTCGATTTCGAGGCGGTTCGCGAGGCTGCCTTCCAATTCCGCGACATCTTGAAATCGATGGGCCTCGAGACTTTTCCAATGGTGACCGGCGGCAAGGGCGTGCATGTCATCGCGCCGCTCACGCCGAAAGCCGAGTGGCCGCAGGTCAAGGACTTCGCCTATCGCCTCGCGCAGGCGGTCGCGCAGAACGATCCGAAGCATTTCACTGCGGCGCTTGCAAAGGCCCGGCGCAAGGGCCGCATCTTCGTCGACTATCTGCGCAACCAGCGCGGCGCGACAGCGGTCATGCCCTATAGCGCCCGCACGCGCGCCGGCGCCTCGGTTGCCGCGCCGATAAGCTGGGGCGAGATGAAGACCATCGACTCGCCGGCGCATTTTCACATCGGCGATGCACCGGAGCTGGTGCGCCGCACGAGCTCCAAAACCCTGGCAAGCTGGGGCCGTGCCGAACAAGTTTTGCCCGATATCTAATCCATGAAAATCGCGACCTACAACGTCAATGGCATCAATGGCCGCCTCCCCGTTCTCCTGCGATGGCTCGCAGAATCGCAACCCGATATCGTCTGCCTCCAAGAGCTGAAGGCGCCGCAGGAGAAATTTCCGGACAAACCGATCCGCGATCTCGGCTACGACGCGATCTGGCAGGGGCAGAAGAGCTGGAATGGCGTCGCCATTCTCAGCCGCGTCGGACAGATCCACGAAACCCGCCGCGGTCTTCCCGGCGATCCGGACGATAGCCACAGCCGCTATATCGAGGCTGCCGTCAACGGCATCCTGATCGGCGGACTCTATTTGCCGAATGGCAATCCAAAGCCCGGTCCGAAATTCGACTACAAACTTCGCTGGTTCGACCGGTTGATCGCGCATGCCGGCGAACTTCTCGCCACCGGCCAGCCGGTGATGCTCGCAGGCGACTTCAACGTGATGCCGACCGATCTCGACGTCTACAAGCCCGAGCGCTGGCTCGACGACGCTCTCTTCGCTCCCGAAGCGCGCAGCCTATTTCCGGCTACTCGAACAAGGTTGGACCGACGCGCTCCGTACGCTCCATCCCGACGAGGCCATCTACACCTTCTGGGACTATTTTCGAAATGCGTTTGCACGGAATGCCGGGCTGCGCATCGATCATCTGCTGCTTAGCCCGCCGCTTGCCGAACGCCTCGTCGACGCTCAGGTCGACGTTGTAGTGCGCGGATGGGAAAAGAGCAGCGATCACGCCCCCGTCTGGATCGAGCTTGCGGATGCGACCACATCCGCGAGGCGCGCAGCGCCCCGTCGGCGCGTGACGCCCGTCCGCGCTTGAGGCGCCGTCAACCAACCTGTGCGACAGACAACGTCCCGGCAGGCAGCGGCTTGATCAGCGACTTCGCCGAGATCGCGGGATTGAGCCAGTCAGCCCACGCGGAGCGCTCAAGAATGACGATCTGCCGATCGTGGTAGGGCTTGATATCAGGCCCCGGCTCCATCGTCAGCATCGTGTAGGCCTCGCCGACATCCTTGGCGTCACGCCAGATTCCAGCGATGCAGAAGATCGGCTCGTCGCGCTTCGTGAACAGCCATTTGTCCTTCTTCTTCTTTCCCTTTTCCGCCGGATCAGTGAACTCGTAGAACCCATCCGCAACGATGAGACAGCGGTTGCTGGTGAACTCGCGACCATCCGAGCGAAAATTATAGACCGGTCTCTTGTTCTGGCCGGGCCAGCTCCACCGGCGCTGCACCAGGTCGGCTTCGTCGCTCGCGCCTTCGACCGGGCGGATGATCGGACCCATGTCGGTGATCTTGATATCTTCGCGAGCCTCGATGTTCGGCGAGCCTTCGCTGAAGCGGATTTTGATCTTGAGATCGGCGAAGTCCTCGACGATCGAGGCGACATCCACCATCAGCCGATAGTCATTGCACATCGCTCCCCCTTTCCTGGCATTGCACTGGAGTGGCGTTCCTATTATGTTCTAAAATGCCATGACCGTGAAGGCCTTCAATTCTGATGCACCACTCGACGAACGCCGCGTCATCGTTCGACGCTCCGGCGACGAGGTCGAGATGGTCGAACTGCCGTGGGGCCTGAAGCCGGGCGAGACCGGCGCACGCCCCTGCACCGTCGTACACGGCGAGGGACGAACCTTTCCCAATCATCGCTGCCTCGTCCCGGCAACCGAGTTTCGCCATCGTAGCAACGGTAAGGACTACAGCTTCAGGCTTGCGAATGGCGACTGGTTTTATTTTGCCGGAATTTGGCGGCCGGCGACGCGCGACTGGCCCGAGGCCTATGCGATCATCACCATCGAATCGAACGGCGATATCGCGCCCTATCAAGACCGCCAGATGGCGGTGCTACGTCGAAATGAGCGCATGGGCTGGCTCGATGCTATGCGACCCGAGACGGACATCTTGTGTCCCCTGCCGGCCGGAAGCTTTCGTGTCTCTCGTTTTCACCACGCCCGCGACCAATCCATGCTCGCGCTTTGACGACGTTGTGCCGTGGCAACGGAGTCGGACATCATCCCGCGCAAGATCATCCATGTGGACATGGATGCCTTTTATGCGTCGGTCGAACAGCGTGACGATCCACACTTGCGCGGACGACCCGTTGCCGTCGGCGGGTCGGAGGCGCGTGGCGTCGTCGCGGCAGCGAGCTACGAAGCGCGTGCTTTCGGTGTTCGCTCGGCGATGGCGTCGATCACGGCCAAGCGCCGTTGTCCCGACCTCATCTTCGTGCCACCAAGATTCGATGTGTACCGCGCGGTGTCGGCACAGATCCGCGAGATCTTCGCCGAACATACCGATCTGATCGAGCCGCTCTCACTCGACGAAGCCTATCTGGACGTGTCGGAGAACAAGCACGGCATTGAGATCGCGAGCGAGATCGCGACCATCATCCGCGCGCGCATCAAGGAGGTCACGGGCCTCAATGCCTCCGCCGGCATTTCATATTGCAAATTCCTTGCGAAGATGGCGAGCGACCTCAACAAGCCGAACGGCCAGGCCGTCATCACACCCAGCAAAGGCCCATCTTTCGTCGAGGCGCTCCCGGTGAAGAGATTCCACGGCGTTGGGCCTGCGACGGCGGAGAAGATGGAGCGGCTTGGCATTCTCACCGGCGCTGATCTCAAGGCGAAACCGCTCGCCTTCCTGCAGCAACACTTCGGAAAAGCGGGAGGCTGGTACTATCGAATTGCCCGTGGAATCGACAATCGGCCTGTCGAGCCCGATCGGCCGCGCAAGTCGATCGGCGCGGAAGACACTTTTGAGACCGACCTGTTCGACAGTGAGAGCGTGTATTCTGAAATCAGCGCTCTTGTCGCGAAGGTTTGGCGTCTCTGCGAAGCGAAGCAACTGCGGGCGCGCACGGTGACGCTGAAGGTGAAGTACGCCGACTTCCAGCGGATAACGCGAAGCCGTACCGTCTCGCAACCGTTTCAGACCGCGGCGCAAGTCGACGAGCTGTCGCGGGCGTTGCTCGATCCATTGTTTCCGGTCGAGAAGGGCATCCGGCTCGTCGGCGTCACGGTCTCCTCGCTCGAAGACGCGGTCGGAATCTTTGAGGGGCAACTCGCGCTGCTCTAAAGTGCGAAGGCGCGAAAGCGCCGGCTGAAACGCGTTGGCCGCGCGCGGCCCGGTTGGGATCGGCAGCCCGCCTGCTGGCCGGGGACGATTTGGATCGGTGATTGCTGCGGAGTATGGACGGCGGCCCATCGCGGGAAGCCGCGGCGTTCCCAGCAGCTTCCGGCGAGGGAAAAGGACGTAGCACACAGGTCGTCTCGCCCGCCGCGAACCAATCCCGCTCTTCAGCGATGGCGTCCTGGGCCCTCCTCCGGATCTTCCACGATCAACCCACAAGGGGTCGGCTAGCAAGCTGCCGCCGCTGCGGCTGCGCCTTCGCGGTGATCGCGACCGAAGGCGGTCCATCGAGGAGCCATCGAGCGGGAATTGGCCCGCTCCGGATGGAGCCTTCGAGATGTCGCACGATCTTTCCCTTGCCCAGAATCACGCGTTCCAGCTTGCCCGCACCCTCATGGTCCCGGTGACGCTCTTCAAATCCGGCGATGCCTATGGCGCCCTCCCCTCCGAGGAGCTCGAAGACGCCGACGATCTCGAACTGATCCACGAATTCGACCCCTACGAGCGCGGCCCGGCTCACTGAGCCAGTTGCGCTGGCGCCGAGCAACGCGGCGCCTCGACTATCGGCAGAGCCGATCCCGCAGCGCGCTGCAGAAGCAAGAAAGGATGGGCCAGCCATAACGTCGAGCCACGGCCATCTCTCTCTCATTGATGGCCGATCATACCGGCAGTCGGGCCGCGTCAAGGACGCGCGGTTGCCCCCAATTTTCCGCCGCCGCCCGTTGGGCGCCGTCAGAAACTCGGCACCCCCACGCGCCGGCTCTGCCGGTCGCCTCGCGATCCCTGACCCGTCCCTCCAACACCTGGTGCGTGCCTCCGTCATCGAGACGAAGGAGGTTCATATGGAAGACATTCGTGACATCTACGCCGAAATCGCAGAACTCCGCGCTGAGCTTGCGCACTGCATCCTGACGCGCAGGGAGCGCCGCGAAACGCAGCTGCGTCTTGTTCAGGCGCTCACCGAAGCCGACCATCGGCAGCGCGAGGCGGAGGTGGCTTAGGCCCCTTTTTGTGTCGGCGCTGCCACCGAGTGTCGCCGCATCCGGAAGGAAGCGCTTGCGTCCCTCGGGTGAAGGCCCCGCCTCTCGGCGGACCCGTCGTCGATTAAGTGTAGAGGTGGCGGGTCAGAGCGACACGCAGGAGCCAGCCTTCGCCATCCGGCCAGCATGTCAGGTGTTGTGGGTGTGGAGTCTGGATTGTCGAGTGGGACGGCCGAGAAATCGTGCGAACCGGACCTCGCGCGCCGGGCGGCCGCGGTGCCACGATATTCGCGCGAAGGCGGGTGGTCGCGGATCCCTTGCCGGAGACGGTTGCGGTCGGCGCGATCGACGCCGGCCTGAAGGGGCAAGTGCACCGTGATGTTGCCGTCGAATGCGATAACGGTGTCGATATGTGAGCCTGTCATCATTCCCGAGGTGTTTGCGAAAGCCACCCCCAACACGAGCCCGATTGGCCTGGTCTGACCGAAGGACGAGCACGCAAGCGTCCTCTCGATCTTGTCCCCGCAACGTCCTGCGACGACTTTTTTCCGCCGCCTTCGGCTTTGCATCGCGAGACAAAAAAGCCGTCTCCGGCCGCCTTCCACTGCGTTGCAGCCCTTCGGGTGCGGGTCGATCGCCTCCGGCCTCACGACCGCCATCGGGTCGCGATGGGCGCGGCCCTGAAACAAGGGAACGAGACAATGGCTAACATCGGCACCTTCACCTCGAACGGCAACGGCTTCACGGGCACCATCCGCACCCTGACCTTGAACGTCAAAGCTCGGCTGGTCCGCGTCGAAAACCCCTCCGACAAGGGCCCGCACTTCCGCATCTTCGCCGCAGCGAATGCCGAGCTCGGCGCCGCTTGGCAGAAGCACTCCGACCAGACGGACCGCGACTACCTCTCGGTCAAGCTCGACGATCCGAGCTTCCCCGCCCCGATCTACGCGACCCTGGTCGAGGTCGAAGGCGAGGAAGGCCTGCAGCTGATCTGGTCTCGGCCGAACCGCGACTGACCCGGGCGACGAGCGGGCCCCGCCGTGAGGCGGGGCCTTCGCCATGTCGCGCCTGGCAGCCGCTAGTTACGTTCTGCAGCGCCAACATCGCGATAGCCACGCCGCCTTTTTGCACGCTCAAGCCGGCCTAGAGCGACGGAGGCTTCCTCGGGCTGGTCGAAGGTCTCCATCATCGACTGGCCGTTGGTTCCGATGCGCCCCCAGTTCCGGATGACCGACGCGCCGCCGAACAGCGTCGGTTGAAGCGCGAGCGCGTAGAAGCGCCGCATGTTTCGGGCCGGCTCGACGCGATGCAGATGGAGCTGTTCAGGAACCTCGTTGGCCATGAAGTAAGTCTCGCTTCCTTTAGAAGCGGCGTCCAACGCCTTTCATGAATCAATCTGCGCTGACCGATTCATCAGCCTGATCAGTCAGTCACACCAGTTTCGACGCGGGCCGCCCCAAGGGCGAGCGAGCCCTTCGGCGATCAATGTCGCGCCAAGGGAGTGGCCGGCCCGCCTTACCACGCGCAGCTTGCGGCCGAAACGGTCTTCGTCCCGGTCTGCGGCGACGAGAGAGAACGCACCGGCATTGAGTAAATCGAGGAGTCTGCGTCTGGCCGCCTCTCCCTTCATCCGCTCTGTCTCGCAGTGCGGCGGACTCAGTTCGGGAACATCGATATCCGCTATGCTTGACCCGCAGATGCCAGAAGGTGTCGCCGTCGACGACGCAGTTCACGCGCCGCGCTTCGCCGCAAATCGAGAACGTCGCCGCAAGGCTGTCCGGATAGGAAGCTGGCAACGGCCGTTGTGTTGGACTGGCCTGAAAGGGTGGATCCGAGGCGAGCGTCGTCGCCGCAACCAGCAGCATTCCCGCGGCCAGCATCATCTCGGTCTTTATGAAACTTCTCCCTTGATCGATCGAAGCCGGCGATCTCCTCTAGTCTCGGATCCTTGCTGGAATGTCGATCATGCAGGTCAGACCCTGGAGGCATTCGCCTTTGCGCTTGGCTTGGGCGATCAAGATTTTGGCGAGCCGCCTGCGGCGGACGGCTCTATTCGCTTCGCTCACGGAGCCCGCAGGCGGTCTCCGCCGGGTCCGGTGACGATCCTCTCGCGAGACCATTTAAGCCGAGGTCAAGCCGATGCCCCTTTTCGGCGGCCTTACGGCGCGATCGCCTCCGATCAAGTACGCACCCATCGGGGTCGCGATGCCCGCCGCCCGAGAAGGGCTACGTTGATTCGAGGTGGAATGCCGGACAGCCATTCGGTCATCTGCTCTCGTCCGAACCGCGACTGAGACGCCACGTAGAAGGTCCCGCCGTGAGGCGGGGCCTTCCCAGACAAGTCAGCGACGATCGCCAGCGTTGGATCGCCAAGACACCGACGGATGCGGCACGTGCCTTAAGCGGCCGGTAGGTTGGTCAAAATCGCCACTGCGCTGGCTCATGCCAGCGCAGGTTCGGGATGAACAAAAGCTCCACCCCCGCCGATTCTTGGCGGTATGGTGGCCAGAGCGGGACAAGGCGGCGGATCGTCGTCGTCATCGCGCCGGCGGCGGGATACGATGCGAGACCATTTTCTCAGCGCGGAGCGGCGCCGCCGCTCCGGCGGCATATGCCCCAGCCCAAAGGATGGGTTCGTCGAAAGCGTGAGGCTGTCGAATGTGTCCAGCGCCTTCAAAGCGCGCAGAATCTCGTCCACCTCGACAATAGAGCCATCCTCTAGCTGACGCAGCGATGGAGAGCCCGGAACTGCGCGGGCGTCAGACGCCCAGGAGGCTAACAGGGCCCGCTTCTCAGCACGGCTCATCTCCGGATCATTTATAACGTCATCAGGCTGCTGGAATATCGGATGTCCAGCGCTGCGGCGTGCTTTATGGCGATCAATGTTTGAAAAGCTGCTATATTCAGTCATCTCCGTTTCTCCGCAATTCGTGACACCCGGATAGATCGGGAGGCAAATCGCAGGGTTTAGGTTTGGTCGACGGGCTCAGGCAGCTTTGCGCTGCGGCTCCGTATTTTGGCTGATCTGCTTCGTCTTGCCGTTGTCTCCCGCCGATGGGGCGTTGCGCGTCGAACCGATGGCGATCCGGCGAGGCTTCAACTCCTCGGGAATCTCCCGCACCAGATCGACCGACAGCAGGCCATTCTCCAACGTAGCATTGGCGACCTTGACGTGGTCGGCAAGCTTGAACGCCTGTTTGAAATCGCCGATCGCCAACCCTTGGTGAAGAATCTGCCTATTCTCCTGGCTCGGCCTTTTCTGTCCCGTCACGATGAGCTCAGGACCGTCCTGGGTGAGCTCCACCTCATCCGGGCTGAAGCCGGCGATCGCCATGGTGATGCGGTAGTCGTTGTCGCTCTTCTTCTCGATGTTGTAAGGCGGCCAGTCTGAGCGCACGCTGGTATCGAGCATGTCGAGAAGGCGATCGAAGCCCACCGTCGAGCGGTAAAGGGGCCTATAATCGAAGCTTCTCATAGCCATATCCTCCGTAAAGCAACATGGATTACAAGCAGCGTCACAGCGTCTCTGCGACGCCTATTGGTCGGGCCGAAGCCCCGACGCAGAAGGATTTGGGAGAACCAAAAACTCAGTTCAAGAGAGCAAACCGAGATTTTTTTGAACGATGTTTACGTTCAAGCAGCCGGATCGATGACGTCGGAGCGGATGCCGTAAACTACACCTCCGACGGCGAGCCGCCGTCCGAATGGGCTCGACAAACGACACACTCAGCCCCGCCGGCAGCCCGGACGGCCTTGCCGCTTCGCTCATCAAAGCGCCGACCATCTCGAACCAGGCGCCGTCCCAAGGCGCGGCTTTGGGATTGACGTCATTTTACCGCCAGGACGATCTTGCCTTGAATGTGCCCCTTGGCAGCTCGCTCGTGCGCAAGCCGCGCGTCGGCAAGGGCATAGGTGCTGTCGAGGACGACCCGGATCGTGCCTGCAGCAAGCAAGCTTCCAATCTCCGCCAGCTGCGCGCCACTCGACCGGACCTGAGTCGCCGAGACCGTGACGCCCAGCTTTTTCGCATCCTCCGCGCCGGTGAACCCAAGAGGAAAGACAGGAAACAGTGCGCCGCCCGGCTTCAGCGTGCGCAAAAACCGTCCGGTGCCGGGTCCGCCCACGGCGTCGACCACAAGATCGACGTCATGCGCCACGTCCTCGGGAGGCGTCTTGGTGTAGTCGATGAACGCGTCGGCGCCGAGATCGCGCAGAAGCGCCTCGTGCTTGCCCGACGCCACGGCGATGACATGGGCGCCTTTCAGCTTGGCGATCTGCACCGCGAAATGTCCGACGCCGCCAGCCGCTCCATTGACGAGAACGGTCTTGCCTTCCAACGGTACCGGCACATGCGGATACGGTTGTAACGGGTTGGGCGCGTCGTGCCCCAGATCGACCAGAAACTGCCACGCGGTGAGCAGCGACATTGGCGCCCCCGCGGCGTGCGCATGGTCGATCCCGGCCGGCTTGATCGCGACTTCGGAAGCCGGCACGCTGACATACTCGGCGTAAGCCCTGCTGTCGCCAGCGAGGCCCGAGGGAAATCGGACCATCGAATAGACCTCGTCACCCACGGAGAAACCTTCGACATCGCCGGCCACGGCCTCGACGACGCCGGAGATGTCGGTCCCGAGGATGAGCGGGAACGACACCCGCGGCTGCCATTCGGGCGGAAGCATCTTGTAGCCCTCACGCAGATACCAGTCGGGTGGATTGAGGCCGACGGCGTGAACCCGGACCAGCACTTCGCCTGGCTTCACCTCAGGCTTCGGGGCATCCTCATAGACCAGCACCTCGGGACCGCCGAACGCGTGCTGCCGGATCGCCTTCATTGTATCGCTCATCATGATCTCCTTTCGCCGTTCGGTGCTCAGACACCGATATAACACCGGTCCCGGCATTGATAATCTGCTCCAATGGCGCTTCAATAGTGCCATGAAGGAACAAATGCTTTTGGAGCGGTTGACCGGCCTGATCGCGTTTGCGCGTGCTGGCTCGATGGGTAGCTTCACAGCCGCTGCTCGCTCCTTATCGGTCTCACCCTCAGCCGTCAGCAAGAGCATCCAGCGCCTTGAGCGGCATCTGGGGGTTCCACTCTTCACCCGCACGACCCGGTCGCTGACACTCACGCCAGAGGGTCGCGATCTTCACGAGCGCGCGCTGCGTCTGCTGCGCGAGGCGGAAGCGATCGAGCAGGCGGCGATGAGCGCGCGCTCAGAGCCGTCGGGCAACTTGCGGGTGGCGGCGTCGCTGCCGATCGGACTGCATGTGATCGCGCCCGCTCTGCCTGCGTTCCGAAAGAGTCATCCCAAAGTGACGGTCGATCTCAGACTGACTGACCGGATGGTGGACATCATCGAGGAAGGCATCGACGTCGCAATACGCATTGGCGATCTGGCGGATTCGCGCCTGTTGTCGCGGAGCCTTGCCCCTTATCGACTCTGCTGCTTTGCGTCACCCGCTTACCTTGCGGCGCGCGGCGCGCCGCTGCACCCCGACGATCTGGCGGGGCACGACCTCGTCAACCTTCGTTATCAGAGCACAGGTCAAAGCTTTCGCTGGCCCTTTCAGATTGCCGGTCACGAGATCGAGCTGGTACCCACCGCGAGCATCGTCGTCGACGTAAGCGATGCGGTACTCGTGACGCTCGCGGCCGGTGGCGGCATCGGGATCAGCGCCTCCTTCATTGCGGCGCCTTACGTCACGCGCGGCGACCTCGTCCCAGTGCTTTCCGCCTTTGCGGTAGAGCGGCACAATATTACTGCAGTATGGCCCGAAAGCCGCCGCGCGAACCCTGCCGTGCGTGCCTTTCTGACCCTATTGCAGGACGTCTTTCAGGAGCGACTGACGGCCACGGCGAGCCTGTCGGAGGAAGGGCGCCACGTTGCCGGAGCCAGAAACCAGACCACTCAAGGATTCCCGAGTTGACATTCTAATCCCGGGTTGCGTCGTCCTTCGACGCGATATGCGCGTGATAGCCGCATAGTCCGTTGTGCTCATAGTATTCTTCGGCACTCAGGTCGGTTCCGCAAACCGCGCTAGCGGCCCTCCGCCATCGATAGGTCGACTGACATCGGCAGGTTCGTTGCGCTTGTGACCGCCGTTGTCATCATCCCCGCGGTTTCCGGCCTATGCCGTGCGCAGCCTCCGATGACGATCCGCCACGCGCCTCTTTGCGCGCCTCCCAGGTCGCGACCAGAAAGGTGGCCATCGCGCCAGCGAGATTGACTGCCAGCTCCGCGTGCCTTGGCTGTGGGCGCGCGCGCTTCGGCCCAGGGCTGTGCGCATCACTGAGCTTGTTGCGCAGGGCGCCCAAGGATTCGACAACAGACTGGCAGCTTCCGAGAATCTGCTTGAAGACCTGCTCCGTATGGTCGTCGGGCGCGAGCTTCAGGACTTTGGAGAGCTTGCGGTAGAGGGCCGGCAGATCGTCAGCTTCTTGCCAGGTCTCACCCGCCTCCTCGAGGATCCATTTGCAGACGTCTTCGAGCAGGGTGCGGGCCAATGTAATTGCGCCTGCCGGTTCCGAGCCGCGCCGCTCCATGGCCATGGTCCAACGCGCGTGCACCTGCGTCGGGTCAAAGGCGGCCAGCGTCGCGGAGATGCTGGCATCTGCTGGCGATCCGGTTGGTGCGACTCTCACGGCGTAAAATGGACTTCCAGAAATTCGTCCCGCCAAGGCTAACGTATAGCCGTCGTGCCGCAGTAGGCCGTCGATCTTCTCGGCCAGCTCGATTTGCTCGCTCCCCGAGAACGCATCTGGCGCCGTGACGGCGGCAAGGAATTTAAATAGCTGCGCGCGTGAGCACGTTAGCAGCCCGAGCGTCTCCAGCACATCGCGCTGGGTCAGGTCGTCGTTGCGGATAGTATGGCGATGGAGATAGTCCTCGAGCGTTGCCTCATCGCTGGGATGAGGTGCGCGAAGAGAACCGATCGGCCAAAGGCCGCGAATAAGCTCGATGTCCTCGATCTCGCGCGCCAGCGGGCGGCCTTCGAACAGCGCGATCAGACGTCGACGCGTGAGCGTGGTGACCGCCGGGCCGTTTAGCTCGTCAATCTTGGCCAATTGCTCACTGAGCTCGAAGCGCTGCTCTTCAGCGGCAAGCTCGCGAGCGGAGACGACGACCTGTTCGGCCGATACATCCGCAAGCCGCTTCTGGGCATATTTGTATTTGCTGGCGAACGCCTCCTGTTCCTCGCCGTCCGCCAGATTCAACCGACGGCACAAGCCCGGTACGTCATAGGCTTTGGCGTCAGAGATCGCCGACGCCAGCAGGTGGCGAAGCTCCTTGATCATGGCGGGTGGGATAGCGACGGGCATCGGCGCTGGTGTCGGCTGGCGTATGGTCGGCATACTAAAGGACCCCCCACGCCCGATATCTGTCTCTCCCGGTCGCCTCCCGCTCCAGCGCTTCTAAGCGGTCCGTCATGTCCAACAGCTTTCGCGCCGCGGCGGCAATCGCTCCGGCGATCGTCGGATAAGTCTCCGCCGAGTTCATCGAGACGCCATCCGGAAATGTCACGGTCGCCTGATAGCCATTGCCTTTCGGCGTGGCGGAAAGCTGGATCGCTGACATAGCGCGGCTCGCCTCATATCTTTCGATCGTTCGAGCACGCAGCGACTAAAACCAGCCACGGCGCTTGAACCAGATGAGGGGCAGAATGGGGCTAAGCACGATGGCAAGCCAGGACAAAGGGTATCCCCATGTCGAGCTCAACTCCGGCATGTTCTAAAAGTTCATCCCCCAAATACCCGCCAATAGCGTCGGCGGCACGCCGACAACCGAAACGATAGTCAGGACTTTGAACAAGTCGTTCTGGTCGATCGAACTATGATCGAAGAGGCGCTCCCCGGTCAATTGTCAGGTGAAGCTCGGCTCAGATTTGAGCCAGATGGCTTGAATTGCGAGTTCAACATTCCCTTGGCGATTATGCAGGAACGATAGCTCCGACGCCTGTCGCCCACCTCGATCGACTGTATTCAAAGGTCGGCGTGTCGGTGCTAAGCTTGGACGCGAATCCGCTGGCGCACTCTTTCATAGAGTTGGACGTCTGCCTTTTGCAGAAGCTCGACCACGATTGCGAATTGCTGCCGATCGACATGGGTCGCCCAGCCGCTTTCGCAGCGCACGACGAGATAGTAGCTGTCGCCGTATTCTTCGACACCGCGTTTGAACGTGACAGTTGCACACTGAACGGTGCCTTTCTCGCGCAATTGCGGTCCGGGAACGAGATTGCAATTGTATCGCGGTGCAAGTTCAGGGAACGGACCGTCGTCCTTGTCACGCTTGCGATAATGATCGAAGATCAAGTCAGGCTGGCATCCGCGAACCAACCGAAAGCTCATGCCAACGCCTGCATAATCATTTCGGGTGTGACGCACCGGTGGATCGAATGCCAGCGTCACGCGAATGCAGCGCTCACCGTTTCCCCCAGCCTGAAACGCTTCCGGGATCGGAATCCGATAGACGGCAAAATGATCGAGGGCGATCTCATCCTCGGCGTAAAGCGTGACGCGCGCGTTGTCCGAGAATGCGGCGCGTTCGAGATCCACCAGACCGTGACCGACAATCGCCCGCGTCGCATCTGCACCAAGCAGTTGAAGCCGCTCGCTGGCGGGCGGCGGGATTTCCGCAGATCCCACAATCAGCGCCCGCACGAGATTAGCTGAGGCCTGCGGGAAGCGCGTCATGATCTGCGCGGCGCTGAAGGCAACGCGCGGCGCGGCATAGGACGTGCCTGATCCCGCCGTGAAGAGCTGATCGAGATAGCTGTGATGCAGCGTCAGAACACCGGCGCTGCCGACGTCCTCCCCTCCCCGCAGCCGCGCGACGACGGCATCGAAAATCAGCGTGCCGCCAATCTCAACGACGTCGGGTTTGGTTGCCCCGCCTGGTCCCGGCCCGATCCTCGAGAACGGCGCCGGCTCATGCAGGCGTGTGATGGCGCGGACGCGGACGTCGTCGGCGCGATCGGGATCGAGACCCTCACCGTGCGCGAGTGCGCCGACGGTGATGACGTTCAAGGCGCCGGCCGGCTCGAACAGCCGGTTGGCATCCTCCAGAAGATAGCGCGGATATTCGGTCACGGCCTGTTCGAGACGATTGCCGCCGCGCGGGCTGCGATTTCCGGACGAGACGACGATGACGACGTCGAGCTCGCGCGCCAATTCGTCGAGCGTGGCGGCCCATGTGCCGACCTTGCCGCCGTCGAAGACGCGCCGGCGGTCGGCAAGCGCGATCACGAAGACCCGACAGCCAAAGCGCTGGTACAGGGTCGCGATCGCCTCGCGCATCTGCGAGGGCACGAGGCGCCTGTCGTCAAAGCCACCTTGGTCGTTCACCACTTTCGCCGCACAAAGCCGCGCGCCGCGTTGCAATGCGCCGGCGTCGAGTTGCGCACGAAGATCGCCGAACACGGCCACACCGGCCACGCGAGTGCCATGACCCCAGACGTCCGCGGTGCCGAGATCGGCCGGTACGCCGATCGAACCGACAAGAATATCCGCCAGGAATGGGTGATCGTTGACGCCGCTGTCGATGATGCCGATCAGCGGTGCGTCATCGGCCACGGCATTCAATGGCGGCGCATCCGCCATGACCATGTCGAGCGCCTCTGCCGTGGTCACGTCCGGGGCTGGCGGCAGATCGATCGCCGCGATTTCCTCGACCGTCAGCAACGTGCGCAGCAGCTCGCCCGTCAGACGCGCGCGAAACATGCTGATCGAGGGGCCGACATAGCGATCAAAGACATCGCCACCTCGTGCCTCGACGTAGCGGATGACATCCTCAAGCTTGCGCTCGCGGAGGCGACGTTCGCCCAGATCCCAAAGCTCGATGTCCACCAGATAGGATGTCTGCGCGACGAAATCCTCGACATCAGCGAAACCTTCTTCCCGCAAGCGTGGTCCGATCCGATCACGCGGCTCGACCGATCCAATGCTTTCGATCCCGGAGACGAAGTTGACGTAGGGGGCGTGCTTCTGGCCAGGGGGCGGGCCGCCCTGATAGGCGTCAAGCCGCGCGCGGAAATCCCGCATGTCTTCACTCGATGCGAACAGCACGAGCGTGCGGTCCGCGTCGCTGGACAAAACCGTGAGCCCGAGCCGTTCCCACTCCTCCTCGAGCAGGGCGCCCGTCATCTGCACGCGCAGGATCAGAGACGGGTCGACAAATTCGGGCTTGCGCCGGCGTCTTTGTTCCTGGGTCGCGGTGTCGAGCTCCTCGCGCAGCTTCGTCGTGTGTTGGCCGCGATCGCGCGGTGGCGGCGGTCCGCCGCCGCCGTGCTTGCGCCGCTCGAATTGCTCGGGAAGCCGGACGAGTTCGAGGTGATCGTATCGGGCCACGGCGCGCCTAGCTCGGCGACGCGAGGCGAGACTGTCCTGCCCGGCGGCGCGCCTCGTCCTCCAAGGCGCGATTGAAGTCGCGGGCCTGCACCTGCTTACGGCGATCGATGATCATCGTCTTGACCGCCTGGGTGCAGACGCGCTCGATCTCGGCGTAGGAATAGCCCTCCAGCGCGGCCGCATGCTGCAGCGGATCGAACGCGGTCGCGATGTTCTTGAACTTGAGCCGCAGGAAGCGGGCGATCATCGCGCGATCCGGCTTGTCGAACCAGACGACCTCGTCGAAGCGCCGCCAAACCGCCGGATCGAGGGATTGATCAAGGTTGGTCGCGGCGATCAGAAAGCCCTTCGGCTGAATATGATCGATGAACAACAGAAGGCTGTTGACGACACGGCGCAGCTCATTGTGCTCGCTCGAGTCATCGCGCGAGCGCGCCAGCGCGTCGAACTCGTCAAAGAACAGCACGCAGGGCTGTTTCCGGGCGAACTCGAAAATCTTGCGGACATTGCCAGCCGTCTCGCCCAGGTAGGACGAGATCAGCCTATCGAGCTTGACGAGGAACAGCGGCAGACCGAGCTCGGCTGCAAAAATCTCCGCGCACAGCGTCTTGCCGCATCCCGGCGGGCCGCAGAACAGAAGCTTGGATCGGACCTTGAGGCCGTGACGCCGGATCTCGTCGGCGCGGCGAAACTCTTTGACGAGGCCGAGCAGCACCCGCACGTTCGTCGCCCCGAGCACGATATCATTGTGCGTGTGCTGCGGTTCAATCCGCTCGATGAAGTCGGCGGCTGCTTCGGGGAACGGAAGCAGGGGCGCAAGCGCCTTCGGACCGCTCGGCCGGCTTGGGCCGGCCTCAAGGGTCTTGCGCAGGCTGCGCGCCAGCACGCGGTTGTTCTTCTTTTCCTCTTCGCCGATGATTTGCTCCGCTACGGCCCGGAACTCATCGTCCCGACCGTAGCTGGCCAGCAATTTTTTCATCAACTCCCCGCGGGCCATGGCTCTGCTTTACTTTCTCCTGTTGGGCGAATCATAACCGCAAATGCAGCGTTTCACGATGGGGTTACTGCCCGATTTAAACAACGCAAATCACCATCGTCGGGCGACATCTAAAGCACCCCCCACGCCCGATACCTGTCTCTGCCGGTCGCCTCCCGCAGACCGAGCTCCCCGACCAGGTCCTGGGCGGCGCGTGGCGTGATCCTCAGCTCCTGCGCGATCATGCCGGCCGAGACGATCGGCCGGGCCAACACATAGTCGATCAGCGCCGGCAGCCGGGAGGTGGAGCGGCGGCCGGCGAGCTTGCGGGCCAGCAGGGTGCGGGCAGTCTGCCAACGGTCGTGATCCTTGAGACCGGCCTCGGCCGCGGCCGCGATCGCCTCCAACTGAACGGCGAGGCGGGAGGCCGCGTCGCGTGGCCGCCGCCGCTCGCGCGGGATCGCTTTGAGGCCGTCATGGAGGCAAGGCAGGTGCGAGCGCGCCTTTCCCCGCGCCCGCAGCAGCGCGGCGGCGAGCAGCCGGCCGAGCCATGGCGCGTGCTGTAGCGGTTCCAGCGCGTGCCACGCGTCGGCGGCGATCGCCGTCGCCAGCGCCGGCGGCAGGTTGCGTGTCTGGTCCACGACCGCTCGCCATGCGTCGAGACGTTCATCTTCGTCCCAGTCGAGATCGTAGACCAGCGGGTCTCGCTCGGGTCGCTTCGGGCGCCGATCGGTTGTCTCGCCGGCCAGCGTGCGGTCGGCTTGGGCGATCGCGGCGTCGACGGCCGCGAAGATGTCGGCCATCCGGTCGTCGGCTGGGGCCACGCGAAACCGCTCGGGCGCATCCGCCTCACTGTCTTCGTCTTCGCGATCGCGCACCTCATCCTCTTCCTCATTCCGGTTGCCGCGTTCCTCCTCCCGGTCGCCCTGCTCTCCCCTGCCCCGCAGCCCGGCCAGGCCGGCCACCGACAGCGCCCAGTCGGGCTTGGCGTCGGCGATGCGCCGTCGCGTTCGCAGAACGGCGTGGGCGCGCGTGAGCTCGTGGGTCGGCGCGGACGTCCATGCCGGCGTCGTGGAGGACGAGATCGTCGAGATGGACGAGCTCGCCTTCCAGCCACAGGGCGGCAGCGGCGTCTGAGAAGTGGGTCCGGGCGATCCAGCCGTCGCGGACCGGGCTCCTGGCCAGCCGCTCGTCGAGGCGGGCCAGCGCGTCTTCGGCCGCCGCGAGCGGTGTCGCTTTCACTTCCCGATTTCAATCGCGGGAGAGTCATGTGCTGTTTAGGTTTGGGCGCTACGACAGGCCCGATTTTTCGCTAACGATTTCACTGGCCGTTGAATTTGTCGAACCGATTGCACAACCGAAAAGCTGCTCCTGCGTCATCGCGCTCCGACGAAACCTGGTTGGCGACGCGCCGTGTCGCTCACGAGCTTGACAGAATTCTCGACGGTCCGGGACCGCGCCGGGCGGCAATCGAACGCGCGGCGGCCGAGCTGCGCCTCTCGACCCGCCAGGTCTACAATCTGCTGGCGCGCTATCGCACCGATCGGACGGTGACGTCGCTCTTGCCCGATGGGGATCGGACTAGGAAGAAGCGTCTTCAAGAGGCCGTCGAGGTTATCATCGCGGGGACACTGCGGGAGCAGTGGCTGGTGCTGGAGGCACCGCCACTTGCCCCTGTTGTGGCCGAGATCCGCGCCCGCTGCGAGGAGGCAGGCCTGGCTCCTCCGTCCTATCTCACGGTGGCACGTCGCATCCCTGCGCTGTTCAACCCGGAGGAGATCGCGAAGAAGCGATCCGCCAACCCGAAGCATCTTCACCGGCTCAAGCCGCGGCCGGGTTACATCCATGCGGCGCGACCGCTGGACGTCTGCCAGATTGATCACACACCGACCGACATCAACTTCGTCGAGGTCGTCGAGGGCGCCGGAACCTTTGTCGGCCGAGCATTTATCACGATCGTCACCGATGTGGCGACGCGTTGCATTCTCGGCTTCTGCCTAACCCTTGAAAAGCCGTCGGCACTGTCGGTCGCGCTCTGCCTTGCGCAAACCATGTGTCCAAAGGAGGTATGGTTGGCCGCGCGCGGTATCGAGCATGGCTGGCCGATATACGGGCGGCCGCGACTGCTCGTCACCGATTCCGCCAAGGAGTTCAAAGGGCACGCCTTCCAGCGTGGGTGCGAGGACTATGGGATTCGCATCCGCTACCGGGACCGCGGCCGGGTCCATCAGGGTGGCGTGGTCGAAAGGTTGCTCGGGAAGCTCAATGCTGTTCTGGCGACGCAGCCCGGCTCGACGGGGCGATCGGTAGGGGATCGTGACGAATATCCCGCAGAGCGGCGAGCGCGCCTCACCTTCGCCGATCTCGAGCGATGCGTCGCGTTCGCGGTGATCGACCACAATCTTCAGGAAAACGCGAGGACACTGAAGGTGCCGGCGACAGAGTGGCACCGGCACGAACTTTCGCTCTGCGACGATGACCCTATGCGGGTCCTACTGGCATTCCTGCCCGGAACGGAAAGGCGGATCTCGCCGCAGGGCGTCAGCATGTTCGCTCTGGATTACTACTCGCCCTGGCTGGGCGGGCTTGTTCCGCGGAGAGATCGGCTGGACAAACTCGAGGTGCGCTACGACCCGCGCGACATCAGCCACATCTATGTCCGCGATCCTGAGACCAGGGAGTTTCGACCTGTGGAGCGGCGCGACGGATTGCTTGCGCCAATCACATTGTGGGAGCACGAAGCCGACCGCGTGCAACGACGCGCCACGAATGCGCGAACGGATGTCGAGAAGGTGACGCTCCGTCGACGGATCGCGGAAATCGCCGGCAGCCAAAAGCTATCGAAAGTCGAGCTGCGCAATGCCGTGCGTCGAGCACACGCGGCAGAGGCAGCCAAACCCCATGACGCCATGTGCCCGCCAACGCCGGCGCCAACCGATCATCCCGTGCGTCGGAAGCCGGCTGCCGGTCGAGGACTGGTGACATGTCGGAGCATCTTCTCGACCATGTTCGTCCGTTTCTCGACCGCAGCACCGAAACCCGGATCGCCTACATCCAGGCGCCGCGATGGATCGGGCATCAGATCGCGATGCAAGCGCATGAACGACTGGCCGACCTGCTGGCGCGTCCGCCGGCGCTGCGGACCCGAGGCCTGATGCTGGTCGGACCCTATGCCAACGGCAAGACGATGATCGCGGAACGATTTGCCGTCGAGCATCTCAGGACCGCCGTGTCGCAGCGCGTGTGGGTGGTGCAGACGCGCGAGGGGGCCGGTCTTACCCATTTCTATGGAAGCATCCTGCAGGCGCTGCGCGCTCCGATTGGCAGAAGCCGGGATGTCGGCCGCAAGGCCGAACAGATCGATCATCTGCTCGACAGCCTGAAGCCCAGGATCCTGATCTTCGACGAATTCCACAACGCTCTGCGCGGCCGAGCCCGGGACGTCGAGGCCGTTCTGGCGTTCCTCCGGCGGATTGGCCGCCAGTTCGACATCTCTCCGGTTCTGATCGGCGAAGTCGCCGTCTACGACTTCATCAACGACACCAGCGAGATGGCGAGCCGGTTCGACCTCCACGCGGTGCCGCGATGGCAGTATGGCGAGGAATTCCTCACGCTGCTCGACAGCCTCGAAGGCGCGCTACCTCTTGCCCGCGCTTCCGATCTTTCAGACGAACCTCTGGCCCGAACGATCTTCCAGCTTTCCGAGGGATTGATCGGCGAGATCGTGGCGATCGTCTCCGCCGCGGCCACGGCGGCGGCGAGGTCCGGTGCGGAGCGGATCACGAAATCCGAGCTTGAGCAGTTGCGCTACATTCCGGTCTCGAAGCGTCGCCGGGCACCGGCGCGCGACGGCCTGCTGTGAACGGCCAAGGGACCAATGCGGATTTCGCCGTCGAGGTCCGCGAGCGATATGGCGAGGTCGTCCGCGATCAATGGCCGGTCTCCGTCGATCCGCTTCCGGACGAGTTGTTGTCGAGTTGGGTCCACCGCCTCGCATTTGCAAACGGGATCGCGCCGCGGTCGTTCGCCGGCGTCCTTGGGTCGCGCGACGGGATGTGGACGCCGCGTCTCGATGTTAGGCTTCCGCGCGACGTCGCCGTCCTGCTCGCCAGTCAGACAGGCATTGCGCATGAAGCGATCTCAGCGATGACGTTGACCGATGACGCGTGTACGCCGCTGCTGTTGCCGCTGCGCGAGAACGCACGACGCAATCGTTCGACCTGGATGCAATATTGTCCTCTGTGCCTTGCTAATGACGATGCGCCGTATTTTCGAAAAGAATGGCGGCTGGCGTCGCGTATTTCCTGCTTCGTGCATGGTTGCGGCTTACGGGATCGATGCCCCGCCTGCCGCAGTGGGATCGCGTCCTTCGACCTTGGCGAACTTGTCCCACAGCATTTCTGCGTGCGATGCGGCTTCGATTTGCGCAATGCCGTGAAGGCCTCCGTCAAGGCATCGGCCCAGCGGCTGGAGCGTGCGATCGCGGATATGTGGCGGGTGGAATCGGCCAAGGGCTCGCCGGCAACCAGGGATCTGATCCCGCGCTTGTTGCGCGCGCCGGTCGCCGCCGGCGATACAGGGGCGAAGTCTCTCACAAGCCTGTCGACCTCGGCGCGCATTCGCTGCTTCGAGCGGCTCGCATCCGAGCCTCATGATCGGCTGATTTCTGGCACGGACGCCGGAGCCGCATATCGGCGCTTTATGATCCTGGCGGCAGGCAGCCACGATAAGTTGATCGCTCGCTTCGCGGACTTCCTGGACCGGCACCAGGGCCAACCACGACCGAAGCACTCCCCTCCAGCGGGCGCCGATCGATCCGCGCTATTCGAGGCCTACTTACGCGTCATGCAGGCTGGAGACGCCCGCCCTTCAGCAGAATCAGGTAGAGTACCAACACCAGCAGGACATTGATGAGAGCGAGGGAGAGCAACGCGGCAAGCGCAGCATGAGCCCCGTATACGTCGATCAGCAACGCGCCGAGGGATGGCGCTGCCGCCTGCATGATCAGGCTCGGCATGGCGATGCGACCCATGATCGACGCGTAGCGATCTTCACCGAAGACGGCCAGCGGCAGAGTGCCGCGCGCGATCGACTCGATGCCGATACCGGCGCCGTAGAAGATCAGCGCGGCGGCGATGACCGGGAAACCGATCCACAGCAGCCCGACGCCGATCGCCACGAACACCGTGGAAGCAAACTTCGTCCAGATCGGATGATGGAACCGACTGATCAGCATCTCGATCGCTCTGGCGCCGACCTGCGACGGTCCCACGATCGCACCGAGCGCGACGGCGGCCGCAAGCGCGATCTCGCGCGCCTGGAGGATCGTCAGCAGATGTACGGACAGCATCGCTGAGATTATCGAGCTGATGGTGATGACCAGCGCGACCAGTCCGAAGATCAGCTTGGAGGTGGCCACTGCCACTGGCGTCGCCGCATCACCTGCATGGCTTGCGGGGATCAAGGCGGCGCGGAGGTCTCGCTTCGGCTCGGTTGGCAGCGCGAAGACATAGAGCGGCAACAGCACGGCAACGTGGATGGCCGCGTAGATCAGGCAGGCGTTGCGCCAGCCGAACTCTGACACAAGCAGCGCCGAGAGCGGCCAGCAAACGGTGCTTGCAAAACCGCCGAACAGGGTGAGCGTCGCAATCGCCGTGCGAGCCCGCTGGCCATAGAGCCTCCCGAGCGTAGCGAAAGCCGCGTCATAGAGGCCGGCTCCCATACCGACTCCGAGCACCAGCCAGGAGATGACGTAGAGCGGCAGGTTGGGCGACAGGGCGAGGCCTGCGAGCCCCAGCGCCAGGAATACGGCGCTGGTCGCAAGCACGAGACGCCCGCCGAGCCTCTGAATGCTATCTCCGACACGCGGCGAGACGATGCCGGCGACCAGCAGACCAAGGGAGAGGCCGCCGACGATCCATGCCAGCGGCCAGCCAGTATCGGTGGCGGTCGGCTGCGCGAGAACGGCCAGCAGATAGTAGGACGAGCCCCACGCAAGGATCTGCGTGACGCCGAGAACCGGAATGACGAAGAGGAGGCGCGGCGGCTCGTAGTGCGAAGGCGTTGCGTCGCTGGTCGCGACGCTCACGCGGCAACTCCGCAGCCGCATCCCTTCTTGCCTTCGTCATTCGCCATGGCGTCGGCTGCGCAGCAGGCATCGACCTTGGCTGGTGCCGGGCCGCCGCAGCATCCCGCTGCTTCGCTCCCTTCGACGGAGAATGTCGTGGTGCAGACGCCGGTCTCCGGAAGGACGAGCTGAACATTGTCGGCCGCCGCCATATCGCCGGCGAGGGCGGCGGCGATCGAGCGCACTTGTTCATAGCCCGTCAGCAGCAGGAAGGTTGGCGCGCGGCCATAACTCTTGATGCCGACGGTATAGAAGCCAGGCTCAAGATGAGCGAGTTCGCGATGGCCATGCGGTGGCACCGAGCCGCAGGAATGTTCATTCGGATCGATCAGCGGCCCGAGCGCCTTGGTGCTTTCGAGCCACGGATCGAGATCGAGTCGCAATTCGCGTGTCATGGAAAGGTCGGGCCGCTGGCCGGTGGCCGCCACGATCCGGTCTATAGGCCCAATCGTCTTCGCTCCTTCGGCCGTTTCGCCTTCGACGATGATCCGACCGTCTTCTTCCCGCAAAGCAAGGATCGCGAAACCTGAAACGAGCGGCACGCGACCGCTTTCGACCATTTCCCTCGTTTCTGCGCCAAGTTCGCCGCGCGCCGGCAATTGATCGGCGTCGCCGCCACCATAGATGCGGATGAGATTGGTGCCGCGGGTTGCCCATATGGCTGTCGTCGCAGAGTCCGTCTCCGCCAGGCGCGTGAGATCGAGCAAAGCGTTGGCGGCCGAGTGGCCTGCACCGACCACCAGCGTGGTGCGGCCGGCGTAAATGTCCCGATGCCGCCCGAGGACGTCTGGAGTGCCGTAGGCGATCCAGTCGCCGAACCCGGCCTCTCCATCGGCCGGCAAACCGCTGGCGCCGAGAGGGTTGGGATTCGCCCACGTACCGGATGCGTCGATGACGGCGCGGGCGAGATCGCGGCGAGATCCCGCCGCCGTCTTGATTGACAGGACGAAAGGCTTTTCCGCGCGTCCGCGGCTGACCACCTTGTCGAGACCGAGCCGGGAGATCGCAACGACGCGAGCGCCGGTCTCGATCAGGCCGGCGAGCTCAGGCGTCGCGGCCAGCGGTTCGAGGTACTTGGCGACGATCTCGCCGCCGGTCGGGAAGACATCGGGTTCCGGCAGGCGCCAATTCTGGCGTTCGAGCAATTTTGTTGCTGCGGGGTCGACACAGTATCGCCAGGGCGTGAAAACCCTGACATGGCCCCAGTCGCGCATATTGGCGCCGACGGCACCCCCGGCTTCATAGACTTTGACGGGAAGACCCCGCGTGACGAGATGCGCTGCAGCGGCCAGACCAACGGGTCCGCCGCCTATCACGGCTATCGGGAGGGATTCCAGAGCTTGATTTGTCATATTCCATCCTTCCGGGATTATCGAAATAAAAGGCAAAAAGAGCTCAGGCGGCAGCCTCTCCCTCGCTCACGGCACAGGGCGCATCGACACAGCATTCATCCACGAGGAAGCCGACAAGGTTGTCCATGGCCGGATAGTTGGCGCGGCAGATCAAGGTGGTCGCCTGACGCTCCTGCGTCACCAGGCCGGTCAAGATCAATCGGTGCAGATGATGCGACAGCGTCGAGGCCGCGATTCCGAGCTTCTCCTGCAGGCTGCCGACCGGCAATCCGTCATCGCCGGCCCGCACGAGCATTCGATAGACCTGAAGCCGCGTCGGGCTGCCGAGCGCCTCGAGCTGCTTTGCTGCTTGTTCGATGTTCATGGAAATAAGCTATCGTCTTTGCGGCGAATGGTCAACGGCTATTTCGGCAATCGTCGAAATAGTCGTTGCGTCAGATTGCAGAGACCTTCACGCGCTTGGACAGCTTCTCGGCTGCTTCCTTGCGCTCGCTATAGCGGTCGATGAGATAATGGGAGACATCGCGGGTCAATAGCGTGAACTTGACCAGTTCCTCCATCACGTCGACCACGCGATCGTAATAGGAGGACGGCTTCATCCGCCCCGCCTCGTCGAACTCCTGATAGGCCTTCGCGACGGACGATTGGTTGGGGATTGTCACCATGCGCATCCAGCGGCCGAGCACGCGAAGCTGATTGACGGCATTGAAGCTCTGAGAGCCGCCGGAGACCTGCATGACAGCAAGTGTCCGGCCCTGCGTCGGCCGGACCGCGCCGACAGAGAGCGGAATCCAGTCGATCTGCGCCTTCATCACCGCACTCATCGCGCCGTGCCGCTCCGGGCTGGTCCAGACCTGGCCCTCGGACCACAAGGATAGGTCGCGCAGTTCCTGCACCTTCGGATGGTCGATGGCGGCGCCGTCCGGTAGCGGCAGGCCGTGAGGATCGAAGATGCGGGTTTCCGCGCCGAAGTGCTTGAGCAGACGTTCCGCCTCCAGCGTCAGGAACCGGCTGTAAGAGCGTTCGCGCAGCGATCCGTAAAGCAACAGGATACGCGGCGGATGCGTCGAGGGCGATGCCCTAAGTTGGTCGATGGTTGGCAGATCGAGGCTGTCGGCGGCGACGTTGGGCAGATCATCCGTCATCAACGGTGGGCCTCGGCAATCGCCACGACCTTGTCGCCGCGCTCGTACCAGCCCTTCGATCGATTCACGATCCAGACAACGGTGAGCATCACCGGGACTTCGATCAGCACGCCGACGACGGTCGCGAGCGCAGCGCCTGAGTGGAAGCCGAACAGGCTGATCGCGGCGGCGACCGCCAGCTCGAAGAAGTTGGAGGCGCCGATCAGCGCCGATGGCCCGGCGACGCAATGCTGCTCGCCGGCCAGGCGGTTGAGGACGTAGGCGAGGCCGGCATTGAAATATACCTGGATCAGAATCGGAACGGCGAGGAGGCCGATGATGAAGGGCTGCGCGATGATCTGCTCGCCCTGGAAGCCGAACAGCAGCACCAAAGTCGCCAGCAATGCTGCGAGCGAGACCGGGCCGAGGCTGGAAAGCAGCCGGTCGAGCGCCGCCTGTCCTCCGGTCGCCAGCAGCCGGCGGCGGATGAGCTGCGCGATGATCACCGGAATGACGATGTAGAGCACGACCGACAGGACCAGCGTGCCCCAAGGCACGGTGATCGCGGAGAGCCCGAGCAGCAGGCCGACGATCGGCGCGAACGCCACGACCATGATCGCGTCGTTGAGCGCCACCTGGCTCAGCGTGAAATGCGGCTCGCCCTTGGTCAGGTTCGACCACACGAACACCATTGCCGTGCAGGGCGCGGCAGCGAGGATGATCAGGCCGGCGATGTAGCTGTCGATCTGTTCGGCCGGCAGGTGCGGCCGGAACAGCCAGCCGATGAAGAGCCACCCGAGCAGCGCCATCGAGAACGGCTTGATCGCCCAGTTGATGAAGAGGGTCACGCCGATGCCGCGCCAGTGCCGGCCAACCTCGCCGAGCGCTGCGAAGTCGATCTTGAGCAGCATCGGGATGACCATCAGCCAGATCAGTGCGGCAACCGGCAGGTTGACCTTGGCGATCTCGGCCGCGCCGATCGCCTGAAATGCGCCCGGCATGACGTGCCCGAGCGCAATACCGGCAACAATGCACAAGGCGACCCAGAGGGTGAGATAGCGTTCAAATGTCGACATGATTCTTCCTCACGCCGTCGCGACGCGGCGGCCGTGCTCGTCGATGACGCGCTCGCCGTCTTCCTTGACGAACTCGCCCCGTTGCGGGGGCAGCAAGTCGAGCACTTCTTCGGACGGACGGCAGAGCTTTACGCCCTTGGGGCTGACGATGATCGGGCGATCGATCAGGATCGGATGGGCCATCATCGCGTCGAGCAATTGGTCATCGGTCAGGTCCTGATCGCCGAGGCCAAGCTCGGCGTAAGGCGTGCCCTTCTCCCGCAGCAGGTCGCGCGCCGAGATGCCCATGCGCTCGATGAGCTGGACCAGCATTGCTCGCGACGGCGGTGTCTTCAGATACTCGATGACGTGCGGCTCGGCGCCGGCATTGCGGATCAGCGCCAGCGTATTGCGCGAGGTGCCGCAATCGGGGTTGTGATAGATGATAATATCCATGCCTGAGCTCACGCCGCGCTGTTCCGGGGCGAGGATGCACCTTCCGATTGCCCGATCTCTGCGAGCTTGGCGCGGAGCGACGATTTGTCGAGGCTGGCCACGGGCAGAGCGGTGAAAACGGAAATTCGGTTCTTGAGATAGCGGAACGCAGCGACGAAGGCGGCTTCCTTCTGGATATCCGGCCCTTCGACCGCTGCCGGATCCTCGATGCCCCAATGCGCGGTCATCGGCTGGCCGGGCCACACCGGGCAGCTTTCACCGGCGGCGTTGTCGCAGACGGTGAATACGAAATCCATCACCAGCGCATCGGCGACCGCGAATTCCTCCCAGCTCTTCGAGCGGAATCCGTCCGCCGGGTATTCGTAACTCTTCAGCACCCTCAGCGCGAAGGGATTGACGGTCCCCTTCGGCTGACTGCCGGCTGAGAAGGCGCGGAAGCGGCCACCCCCATCTTTGTTGAGAATGCTTTCGGCAAGGATCGAGCGTGCCGAATTACCGGTGCAGAGAAAGAGAACATTATAGATGCGGTCAGCCATGGGCGGGCTCCTTGGTGGCTCCAATTTGAGGGGTGCAGCAGGGTGAGAGATCGGCGATCAACGGTGCGCAGATCTCTGGCCGCCCGCCGCAACAATCCTTGACGAGATAGCCGGCAAGCTCCCGCACCGCATCGAGCTTTGCCCGATAGATGATCGACCGGCTCTGCCGCTCGGCCTCGATCAGCCCGGCGCGGGACAGGATCGCCAGGTGTGTCGACATGGTGTTGTGGGGCACGGCCATGTGGCGGGCGATGGAGCCGGCAGGCAATCCATCAGGCTCATGCTCGATCAATAGCCGGAACACGTCGAGGCGTGTCGGCTGGGCGAGTGCCGCGAAGGCGAGAATGGCTTGTTCTGATTCCATATGTCGAGACTAATCGACATATGGAAAGGAGTCCAGTGGCCACCGAACAATAACGGCCCCTGAACATTAAAGGGGCACAGATATACGGCAGGCGGATCATGGGTTGAACGGGATGGCTCGGAACCCGTTTTTGTCGAGAGCCGGCTTTTCTTCCCAGAGGTAATCGCCGGTCAGGTTCACATGCTCCCATGTGAGAGGCGACAGGCTGGACAGCAGATGATCCGGGATAGCCTGTCCTGCACTGCGCAGGGCATCGATGACGCGGCCGATATAGATTGTGTTCCAGTGAATGATGGCGGTGACAACCAGATTGAGAGCGGATGCCCGGATCGACAGGTTTTCCTGACTGCGATCGCGGAAACGGCCGAGACGATGAAGATTGACTGCCCGAACAAGGCTGTTCCGGCTTTCGCCCTTGTTCAATTCAGCGGTAGTTGTCTTTCGCAATTGCTCGTCGTTGATCCAGTCGAGGGTGAAGAGGGTTCGTTCAATCCGTCCCATCTGGCGCAACGCCTGGGCAAGACCGCTTTGCCTCGTTGTCGCCGACAATCGCTTCAGCATGAGCGAGGCGCTGACGGTGCGCGTGCGTAGCGAGGTCATCAGGCGCAAGATATCATCCCAATGCGTCCGGATCAGATCGGCGTCAATCCGGTCACCCATGACATTCTGAAGAATTCCGTATTGTTTGGCCAGTCCGAAGGCGTAGAGGCATCGCCCGTCGAGATCGGGGATGCGCGGCACGAATGCGAAGCCGAGCGCATGACAGAGGGCGAATACAAGATCGCTGACGCCGCCGCCATCGACGTGGTGTCGGACAATATTAAGGCCAGCGTCGGTTTCCAGCAATGCGTCAAGCACGTGAACGGCTTCACTTGCCGTTGCGGCGATGATTTTGGTATGAAAGGGCGCGTAGCGACCAGAGATTGCGGTGTAGAGCTTGATAATCGGGTTGTTTCCATACCTGCCATTGACGCCGCCTGCGACTTCGCCGCCGTCGCCAAGATGGATATGTTGTCCGTCCGACGAGGAAACAGCGTGCGAGCCGAACACTGTTGAGAACGGGGCAGAGTGTTGAGCCTCAACCAGTTTGGCGAGCGCCAGAGCGAATGTCTCCTCGCGAAAATGCCAGATTGCCATCTGCTGTAGCTGGCGGCGCGTGATGCCGGGACAGGCATGCGCCATCTTCGAGAAGCCGAGATTTGTGGCTTCGGCGATCAGCGCCGCATAGAACACCCGCAGATCGGAAGGTGACCGACCGGTCTGGAGGTGCTCGAATAACGAACTGAAGCCGGTCATCCGGTCGATATCGGCCACAAGGTCCGTCAACCGGATTGGCGGCATGGCTGTCGCCACCCGCCTTGCGAACGCGATTGCGGCTTCGGTTTCCGTGCTTCTGACCGCTGGGACCCGCAATCCTTTTGCGCCGATGCGGGTATCGCCTCGACTAGTTTCCAGGCGACGTGTCGCCTCACGCAGCTTTTGATCCAGAGCGTCGGCCTTCTGGGCGAGATAGGTCTCGACATCGATCGGAATCGCGACCGGAATGCGGGCCTCGGCTTTGATGACGGCAAACGTCTGGTGCGAGATCATGTACTCGTCGAGTGCGCGGTAGGCGCGGGAACCCCTGATCCATATGTCGCCGGCGGCAATCCTGTTTTTCAGCTCGACGATGAGAAAGAGTTCCAGCATCTTCCGGTCGATCACGTCATCAGCGCCGACGATTTCCTTGCGCCATCGCGCATTCGCCAGCAGCAACGCCTTGCGGATCCAGGGCCGATCGTTTGATCTGGCCCCTTTCCTCCAGGCAGTTTCCATCTGCACAATAGCTTCAATGATATGTACGTTTCGGCGGTTTCCTTCAAAGGTGAACGAGGCCAGAAATGCAGCCGCGAACCGCCGGATGCGAGCATATTGAGCCGGCAGGTAGGTGATCAAATCATCCTCGCTGCGAGGCCTTCTCACTGCCTTCGCCGAAGCTGTTGCCTGAATGAGCTCTTCCCAGCTCGCGACAGTGGTCACCGCCTCATCAAGAGAAAGCCCAGCTTCGCGTTGGGCGGTTATGGCTTCGCCAAAATTGACGAAGAAATCGAGTGCGGATGTCGCCGACGATGCGGTTTCGAGGAGTTGCTTGTCACGGGCTGCCTCTGCCTGCCGAAAACTCTTGCCAATCAACGTCTCGAACATGCTGATCGCCGCGTCGGTGAGTGCTATTTCCATTTCCAGAAAAAACGCGGCCAATGTCGCGTGACGGCGGCCTGGCCGCATCTGCTCAAAATTCTGGGCAGTCAGACGACGACCTTCCTGTGCCATCCGACGAACACGGTGAGCCGGGATCGCTTGAAGCACATCATTGGGGACACCGACATGACGCACGGCCTCCAGTCGATCTATCAATCCCCGCATGGCCGTTGCCCCGGCTTTACCGGGAGGTTCTCGCAACCAGGATATGCCGCTCTGTTTTGCGCGTCGTCCCGCGCCGAGCAATGTTTCCATCCGAAGAACAAGGTCCGGCGTCAATCTTCCGGCGACATCGGTATACAGCGCCTCCTCGGCTTCAGTGCAAGCCTGCCCCGCCAACCGTTCGAGCACGGTAATGCCGGGAATAATGATGCGCCTCCGCCGCATCTCGTCAGCCAGTGTTGCAACGACAAATTTGTCTTTCGTCGAAGCGATCGCAATGCCGCGTGCAAATGCAAGCAGATCGGCGCGCAACGGGTGTGACAGTTCAGTGAAGCCATAGTGCTGGCGCAGGATGGCGAGCTGCTCATAGCGGGTTGGTGCTCTCCGTGCAAAAGTGGAAAGTGCCTCTGGCTCGATCCCGAGTTGTTCGGCCAGAAACGACAGCGCCACAGAAGGGATGACTTCCCCCCGCTGAATCAGGCGGCCGGGATAACGAAGAGCAGAGAGCTGAAGCGCTAATCCCAACCGAGTGTCATCATGGCGTCGAGTTTCGATAAGATGGCGATCATCGTCATCGAGGCACCAATGCCGGATCAGAGTGTCGTCATCAATGGGAAGAGCAAGGAAATTCTGCCGTTCGGCATCCGTCAAAATCATCCGGCGGGGCATGGGTACTCCGTTCGTCACAAAAAGATCGGAGATAACCGTTCATGGAGCTTACATTGCAAGACGGGTTATGTGACAATCTACAGACTTTGGCGCGACCAAATGAAGAATGTCACACAAACGGACGTATAAATGACATTGTTGATCGGATACGCACGGGTCTCGAAAGCTGATGGCAGTCAAGCCCACGACCTGCAGCGCGACGCCCTGATCAGGGCCGGCGTTCTGCCTGACCATATCTATGAGGATGCAGCCTCGGGCCGCCGCGACGACCGACCCGGTCTTGAGGCATGCCTGAAGGCGCTGCGTGTTGGCGACACACTCGTGGTTTGGAAACTGGATCGGCTCGGCCGTGATCTACGTCATCTGGTCAACCTGGTCGGCGATCTAACCAAACGCGCCATTGGTCTGAAGATATTGGCTGGCGAAGGCGCATCGATCGACACCACCACTACCAACGGCCGACTGGTATTCGCCATCTTCGCCGGGCTGGCTGAGTTCGAACGTGAGTTGATCGTCGAACGGACTAAGGCAGGCCTGGCGTCAGCCCGCGCCCGAGGGCGCAACGGCGGCCGCCCCTTCAAGATGACGCCAGCCAAGCTGCGGCTTGCCGCCGCATCCATGGGACAACCGGCAACCAAGGTGCGCGATCTCTGTGCCGAACTCGGAATTACCCGGCAGACGCTCTACCGGTTTGTCGGGCCAGAAGGCGAGTTGAGAGCCGATGGTGAAAAGCTGCTCAGTCGTCGCAAGCGCGAAACCTGAAGTATGCGAGGGGGACAGCTTCGTGCCTTCTCCGGCCGCTCCCGGACCCCTTTCGGACCTTGGTTCGAGAAAGTTGTACGGCAAGCCATGAGCCACTGCGGCCTTTTCCGGCAGAGGGCAGGAACGTCGCGGTGGAGTGGAATTCTGCGCTTTCGATTGGTTGCCGAGGGCGGCTTGGTTGCCACTTTGCGGACATTCGCCACAGGAGAAGCTAGCCAGATCGACTAAGAAACACGAACCCATGACATGGGTTGATGGAGCTGGGCCGCCTTCAGCTGACCGCAGAGCGCATGCGAAAACAGATCGCCTGTACCCACGCTCTTTGACGTCGCATTTAAGCTCCTCACTCAATCATCGAACCGGTTGAGCGACCGCTTAGACCGTGCGAAATACGCGTTCATGACCAACAAAACGCGCATGTAGCCGATTCGAGAGGCGCTGACGTCAGCGAGCGGATACCGTCTCATTGCAGTGAGCGTTCAATAGATGCTGGGCGAAGGCCGGTATAGGCATGCCCGAAATGCCGGTGCGCCAAGCGACAAACAGGTCCTTTCGTAGCGGCGGGTCAGGGAAGGGTAAGGCACGCAGGCTTCCGGCCCGCACCTCGTCCGATACGGCTGACGCCAGAACTAGAGAGATGCCAACTCCAGCCTTTACCGCCTGCTTGACAGCCTCGGTGCTACCCAACTGTAGGGAAACCCGCGGCATTTGAGCGTGATCGCCGAAATATTTCGCAAGCATCCGCCCGGTCCCGGTGCCAGGTTCGCCGCCGAGAAGCTCAAATGCGGATAACTGAACCGGATCAATGTGGTCTTGAGACGCCAATGGATGATCGGGCGGAACGATGACGACGACGGGCTCGCTTCTCCAGCGCTCGACTTGGCAGCCGTCGCGGTTGTCCCACCATTCCAACACGGCCACATCTATTTCGACATTCTCCAGTTTCTCGACGATGGACGGATTGCGGTCAATCACCATATCAAAAGCCGCTGGATCGCGGCCTTCCAGATATGACCGGACATAGGGCTGCAGCAGATAGATTCCGATATTGGAACTGGCACCGATCCGCGTGCGCTCCCCAGAGACCGCGGCGAGTGCACGCTCGTTAACCCTAAGGATGCTCTGGGCATAAGGCAGAAAGTTCATCGCTTCCCGCGTCGGCTCGCACCCCGTTCGGGAGCGATGGAATAGCAGGACACCCAGCTGCTCCTCAAGCTTCTGGATATGTGATGAGGCCGTCGGCTGAGCGATCCGAAGATATTCTGCGGACGCTTGAAAGCTCTTATGCTTCGCCAGGGCCAGAAATGTCCGCACCCATACTAGATTCAGCATTGCCGATCTAAGCCACTTGTCTCGGATTGTTGACGGCATCCATTGGCGGCTTACCCGAAAGGGCCTGCAGGATATTTTCTGCAGCGCGCAGTTCGATTGCCAAGCGAACTTTCTTAACAGCAGAGCCAATATGCGGGCTGAACATCGTGTTTGGGTGACCCAGCAAGCCCGGAGCGATCTCCCGCGGTCTGTCTTCGCGAGCCCAATCCTCCAGCTCGAACACGTCGGCGGCATACCCGCCGAGCTGACCGCTGGTGAGCGCAGTTAGAACAGCAGCTTCGCTCACGACAGAGCCGCGGCATGGATTCACGAGGTATGCGCCTGGTTTCATCAGGGCGAGCGTCCTGTCGTTGATCAGATGGATGGTGTCTGGGGCCAGCGCCAGGGCCAGGATGACGATATCGGATTCGGATAATACCTCCTCCAGGCTGCGCCGAGCAACACTAGGTCGAGCTTCGCCGCCGGGTGCTGGGATCGGCACCCGGTCGTTGTATAGCAGCGTTGCGCCCCAGCCATTCAGCCGTTCGGCGATGGCTTGCCCAATCGCCCCCATTCCGAGAATACCAATGGCGGACCCCGCGATGCCCAGGCCGAAAAACTCCGGCCGCCAACCGGCGAATTTGCCGCAGCGGACCCTGGCATCGGCCTGGATCATCTTGCGGGTGAGGCCGATGGTAAGGCCGATGGCCAACTCAGCCGTCGGCACGGTCAGGAGGTCAGGCACGATGCTCAGCCAGATGCCCCGGGCCGTACAGGCCGCGACATCGAAGTTATCGTAGCCCTTCAAGGCCGCGCCGATGACCTTCATCTGCGGGCAAGCTGCCAGGAAATCGGCGTCGACCCAGTCCGGCATGAAGGCCATCATTGCATCCGCCGTGCCGACACGGCGGCGAATCTCTTCGCGGGGCAGGGTTTCCATAGTTTGATTGGGAGTGACTTCACAATGGTCACAGAGGAGATCCAAGGTTTCCTGATGCACTTTGTGGGTGATGACGACGCGCGGTTTCACGATGGCCGGTCCTTACTTGAATTTCTTCCGCAAATAGCCGCTCAGGCCATCGACGATTGTCACCATTATCAGGATGACGAGTAAAATGGCGCTGACTTCTTGATACAACATGATTCGAAGCGATCCCATCAGCTCAAACCCAATACCGCCTGCGCCAACCATTCCCATTATCGTGGATGCGCGGAAGTTATATTCCCAGCGATAGACGGATACGTCTGCGAACTGCGATGACACTTGTGGCAGGACGGCGTGGAACAACACTTGAACCGGAGTTGCACCTGCGGCGCGCGCAGCCTCTATGGGGGCCTCATCGACATGCTCAATTGCTTCCGCAAAAAACTTGCCGACCATACCGACCGAATGCAGGCCTAATGCCAGAACGCCGGGTAAAGCACCAAAGCCTACGGCAGCAACGAAAATGATGCCCATAATCAGCTCCGGGACCGAGCGAAGAGCGTTTAGCAGGGTACGGGCGACATGAAATACGATCGTGTGCGGCGACGTGTTCCGGGCAGCAAGAAAAGCCAGCGGAAATGACAGAAGCACCGCTATTGCCGTTCCGGCAATACTCATTGCCAAGGTGTCCACCAGCGGCTTGAGCCACGCGCGCGCATTGGTGAAATCCGGCGGCATCGCCTCGCGGGCCAGCGTTAAGATGGCCGGAACCCCGTTTGCCAGGGTCCCGAAATCCAGAAGACCAACATACCAGAATGCAACCAGCACAATAGCGAGTACCGCAGCAACCTGGGCAGACTGCCGGATCCACGCCCGACTGTACTGATCGAGATAATGGTTTGTTGTGTTGATTGTGGTTGCGCCGAGCGTCGTCATCACGTCCTCACATCGCTCCGAAGTCGATTCCAAGCAACTTTCCCATATCGCGGATCACGTCGTAATCATTGTCCGTGATCGGGGCGAAACCGTCCGCCTTGAAGTTCTTCAGAACTGCGGGGTCCTTCAGGTTCACGAAAGTGGTGCGGATCTTGTCCTTCAGCTCCGGCTTCAGGTCGGAGCGCATCGTCCACGGGTATTGGGGATATTCCTTGCTGTAGGCGATGACCTTGACCTTGCCTGCGTCGACGAGCTTTCTCTCAAGAAGAGTTTTCCAGATCACCTCGGAAAGGCCCCCGACTTCCGCATTGCCGTTGGCGACATTCACCGCAACCGCATCGTGGCTGCCGACGAAGTGCTGCTGGTAATCGCGATCATTCACGACACCGGCTTCCGCCATCAACGTCTTCGGAATCAGATGGCTGGAGGTGGAAGCGCGATCGCCGAAAGCGACCTTCTTGCCCTTGATGTCGCTGAGCGAATTCACATTGGCATTCGCGTTGGCAATGACGACAGAGCGGTAAGTCGGCTTGCCGTCGCTGACCATTGCCGCAAACGGCTCGATATCGGCTTTGCCCTTGGCAAGCACGTACGAGAGCGGACCGAAATAGGCTATGTCGATCCGGCCGAAACGCATTGCCTCGATCATCGACGAGTAGTCTGTTGTCACAACCAGATCGACCTTCTTGCCCAGTTCCTTCTCGAGGTAGTCCTTGAGCGGTTGATTGCGCTTGATCAACTCGGACGCATTCTCATCCGGTAACAGTGCGACCTTTAAAGTCTCTGGATTCGGATTGGCGGCGTGGGCTGGCGCTGCCAGCCCCATGGCAAGGGCGGCAGCAATGGCAAATTTCAGCAGGCGGTTCATAGGGACATCTCCATCTCAGGCGTAAACGGTGGCTGGGCGTAGGCGGGGTTACTCGTCCGGCTGGGTGCGATTGGCTCACGGCGGTGCCCGGCGTATATCGCGGCGAAATTGTCGTCATTGAGCTCATCAGGAGCGCCGTCAAACACAACATGTGCACCGGCAAGGCCAATGATCCGGTCTGCAAAGCGCTGCGCGTATTCCAGCTGGTGCAGCGACACGATGGCGGTGATGCCGTCTTCTTTGCACACCTGGCGAAGCAGTTCGAGGATCTTCTCCGAGGTGGCGGGATCGAGGCTGGCGACAGGCTCGTCGGCCAGAATGATGTTGGGCTGCTGCGCCAGCGCGCGGGCAATCCCGACACGCTGCTTCTGGCCGCCAGAGAGCTGATCGACACGCGTCATGGATTTGTCGGCCAGACCGACGCGCTCGAGGCAGTGGAGAGCCAGTTCCAGGTCCGCGCGGGGCAGCGGGAAGAAACTGCGCAAGGTATTGTGATAGCCGAGTCGGCCGGTGAGGACGTTGGCGAGGGCCGTATGTCGCTCGATCAGCTGATGGTGCTGGAAAATGAGTGCCGTTCGGCGCCGGTGCTGGCGGAGTGCGCCGGTCGGGCCAAGGACACCGAAATCCGATGAGACAATCTCGCCGGAGGTAGGTTTAACAAGGAGGTTCAGGGAGCGCAAAAGTGTCGATTTCCCCGCACCCGACAGGCCGAGTAAAACGGAGAACTCGCGCTGGAAGAAATCGAGGGTGGTCGATCTGAGCGCCACCACTCCGCCTGAATAGGTCACACCGACATTTCTGAGCCGCAACACGTATTTGCGGTCGGTCTCGGCATCGCTGGGCTTCATGGATCACCATCTGTAATGTGAATGACGCAGAGATTGCGTTTCGCAATACAGTAGGGCTCGTGGATGACACTTCGATGTCAAGGTCGCGAAGGTTTTGTGACTCTATCCGTCAGTGAAGTGACCCTTCGCCGCGTGCAAGGCGGACGATGCTGCATTGCGGCAAGGTTGTTACATCCGCAAATGTCTCATTTCCGCGTTCAAACCTAGGTGCTTGTGTTGTGAATGGCGTCTCGTTCCGATGGGCGAGACGAACGGCAAAGTTCCACCCTTCTACGACCTTCGACTGTGGCGCGGAAGCCCGTCGCTGTTCGTGATCTGAACTTTCTACCGTATATCTGTGCCCCTTTAATGTTCAGGGGCCAATAACGCGGCACAGATACGCTGATCCTCACCGACACGATTATTAAACTCGAATTGGACAAGATTGTTGAGCCGTGGCGCACGGCCACAAAACTGACCGGTATGTATCACCCTCACGGTCAGATCTTTTTCGGCATGCGCCTGCCCCTCCTTCTTCAGCAGCGGAAGGCCAAGGCAGCGCTGCAAAAAATCCACTCATGGCAGCCCGACCGTATTTTGCTCAGCCATGGCCGATGTTCGACACCCCCGCCACCGAAGTCGTCTGGAGGATTTTGGAAGACGCTCTCACGGCTAGCTTGCTCTCACCAGACGTGATCGCCAAGCCTGCTTCCATTCACGCGAAGGCTGACTGCCGGCCGACATTCCCCTAGAATGAGATCGGGCAAAGCGCGCAGTTCCGTCTATCAGTCCGGACTGCCGCACCGCCAGTGCGTCGATCATTAATCTCGTTTCCTGGCCGCTCCCATCATCTGCGACCATCCGAATCTGGACACGTTGCAGAGGCAGGACTACTGTCCGGTCAATGAGCAACCTCGTCCGCATCCTCGCAGTCGTCTTCCTCGCGGCCTTCGCCGCGGGCACGGCGGCGCACGCGGCGGCTTCGACCGACATGTCCCTGAAGATGTCGATGGCGGCCATGGACGATGGCGGCATGGCCGATTGCCAGGACTGTCCCCGCGATGACGGCCTGGCGTCGGCGTGCGACCAATTCTGCGTGACCACGCTGACTGCGATCTGCCCACCTGCCGTGACCGAGCTTCCGCATGTCGCGGCCATCGTTTCTTCGCCGCCCGCGGAACCGTCGGACGACCGCACGGGTCCCCCGGACCCCTACCCTCCCCGAACCACCTTCCTGAGCTGACGCGGCCGCAGCGGCATCCGCTCGCGGCCGACCCGTCGACCCGCTGGCTTCGTCCGCGCGTCATATGAGGCTGTTCCAGGATGGTTGATCCATGTCCGATTTCCGCGTGCCGACGCTGACGCGTCGAGCCTTCCTCGCATCCGCCGCCGCGGTCTCGACGGGTGCGATGTTTCCGCCGCAATCGCATGCCCGCGCCGCAGGCATTCGGGAATTCCGGCTCCGCGCTGGACCGGGCCGCGCTCAGATCGCGCCTGACCCGCACGGCGAGACCGCCATATGGTGCTACGACGGCAAGCTGCCCGGCCCGGAGATCCGCGTCCGCCAGGGAGAACGCCTGCGGATCGCGGTCGAGAACGCGCTGGACGAAGAGACGACCGTGCATTGGCACGGCGTGCGCGTGCCGAACGGCATGGACGGCGTGCCGCATCTCACGCAGGTGCCGATCGCGCCCGGCGACACCTTCACCTACGAGTTCGAGGCGGTCGATGCGGGCACCTTCTGGTACCACCCCCACCATCGCAGCTTCGAGCAGGTCGGCCGAGGCCTCTACGGGCCGCTGATCGTGGAAGAAGCCAATCCGGTCCGGGTCGACCGCGACGTAACCTGGGTGCTGTCTGACTGGCGGCTGACCAAGACCGCTGAGATGCGGGAGGACTTCGGCAACCGCCACGACATGATGCACAATGGCCGCGTCGGCAACACGGTCACGATCAACGGCCGGGTGCCGGATGTCGTCCCTGTCAGGAAGGGCGAACGAGTCCGCCTGCGCCTGATCAACGCCGCCAACGCCCGCATCTTCGGCCTCGACTTCGGAGATCACGAACCCACCGTGATCGCATTGGACGGGCAGCCCGTCGAGCCGCATGCGCCGGAGGGCGGGCTCGTCGTGCTCGGACCCGCCATGCGCGCCGACATCATTTTCGACATGACGGCTGAAGCCGGAAGCCGGGTTTCCGTGATCGATCGCTTCTACAAGGACCTCGAATACCGCCTGGTCGATCTCGCCTATGGCGATCAGCCGCTCAGGCAGACGGCCCTCGACTGGCCCGCCCTCCTGCCGCCGAACCCGCTGCCAGAACCGGACCTCGCATCGGCCATCCGCCACGAGGTCACCTTCAACGGCGGCATGATGGGAGCCATGGTCATGCAGGAGATGGGCGGCAGCATGGGCGACACGGGCGAGGATTCCGCCGGCGCGATGGGCGGCATGATGGGCGACATGATGAACATGATGCATTCCGGCGGCATCTGGTTCATCAACGGGGTTGCTGCCGAGGGTCACATCATGGACCCGATGCTGACGCTGGCGCGGGACAAGAGCCATGTCATCGCGATGACCAACGCGACGGCCTGGCACCATCCGATCCACCTGCACGGCCATTCGTTCCGGGTGATTTCCCGGAACGGCAAGCCGACGCGCCTCCGCGAATGGCAGGACACGGTGCTCATGTCTCCGCGCGAGCGGGTCGAGATCGCCTTCGTCGCCGACAACCCCGGCGACTGGATGCTCCACTGCCACATCCTCGAACACCAGGCCGCCGGGATGATGGGCGTCTTCCGCGTCGCCTGACAACCCCCCTTCAAAAGGAGAACCGAAATGCGTACCATTATGAACACCGTCGCCCTCGTTTCGTTCGTCTGGGCTGCCGTCCCGGCGCTCGCAGGCGAGAAGGACCTTACCCTATACAAGAACCCGCAGTGCAGCTGCTGCGAAGGCTATGCCGACTACCTGCGGGAGAACGGCTTCGACGTCACGGTCAAGGCGACGCACGACCTGGCGGAGATGAGCCGCGAGGCTGGCATTTCTGACGAGTTCCAGGGCTGCCACCTGTCGTTCGTGGACGGCTACGTCGTCAGCGGCCACGTCCCCGTGAGCACGGTCGAGAAGCTCCTGACCGAACGGCCCGACATCAAGGGCGTGACGCTGCCCGGCATGCCCATGGGCTCGCCGGGGATGAGCGGCACCAAGGAAGCGCCATTCGAGATGCTGGAGATCACCAAGTCCGGCACCGTGGGCGGGGTCTATGCGCGGGAATAGTGCCGCCGGAACCCAAAAACGGAAGGAGCCGCCAATGATGGACGGTGGAATGATGGACGGCATGGGCGGCATGATGGCGGGCATGGCACTGGTCTGGCTCCTGCTCGCCGTCGTGCTTGTCCTCGCAGCCGCGGCCTTGGTGAAGTACCTGTTCTTCAGCGGCCGTAAATGAGCAGGAAGGCTGTTGCCCTCGGCATCGTGGCGGGGCTCTCGGCGTTGGCCGCCATCGCCTTGCTCTGGCATTTCGGGGCCAATCCCAGCGATGCGGCGGCGATCGCACAGGGGCGGCAACTCTATGCCGCGAACTGCGCCTCCTGCCACGGAGCCAACCTCGAAGGCCAGCCCGACTGGAAGAGGCCGCTGCCGTCAGGACGCATGCCCGCCCCGCCGCACGATGCTTCGGGGCACACATGGCACCACCCAGACGGGGTGCTGTTCCGGATCACCAAGGAAGGCCCTGCCGCCGTGGTGGGCAACGGCTACGAAAGTGACATGCCGGGATTAGGGAACGTGCTGGGCGACGGCGAGATCCGCGCCGTTCTCGCCTTCATCAAGAGCACATGGCCGGAGCGGGAGCGCGCGTACCAGGCGCAGATGAGCCGCCGGGAAAAGGAGAAGGCGCAGTGAGAGCAATCCTGATGGCGCTTGCAATTGCCGTCATCGCGGCCGCGAGCAGCGCGGATGCCCAAGCACCGACTGCCATGTCGTTGCATCAGGAGCCGCAGCCCTTGGCCGATCTCGTCTTCGCCGAGGAGTCGGGAGAGCCGCGATCCCTTGATGACTGGCGCGGCAAGGTCGTGCTGCTAAACGTATGGGCGACGTGGTGCGCGCCATGCCGGGCCGAGATGCCGACGCTCGACCGCCTGCAGCAGCAACTCGGCGGCGAGGAGTTCGCCGTCGTAGCCCTTTCGGTGGACCGAGCGGGAGCCAGCGCGGTCCGGATGTTCTTCGACGAGATCGGGGTCAAGCTCGCCGTCTTCATCGACCAGGACGGGGCGGCGATCCGTTCGCTGGGGCTTTTCGGCCTGCCGGCCACGCTTCTGATCGGTCCGCAGGGAAATGAGCTCGCGCGGCTCGCCGGGCCCGCCGAATGGGATACTCCCGAGATGGTCGCCTTCCTCGAAGGGATCATCGAACGCGAACTCGACCAAACTGGAGAACGGAAATGAATAGAAGAGCGTTTCTCGCCGCCCTGGCTGCGACGCCGATCCTCGCGCATCCCGCGCATGCCCATCACCCGGGCGCCGATCTCGACAGGCTAATGGGCAGCGAGGAGAAGTATTTTCAGGCGATCGACGCTCCCGCAGCGCCGGGATTCGAACTGGCCGACGCCGAAGGCAACCCAGTTCGCCTCTCGGATTTCTCGAATAAGGTCGTCGTGCTCAACTTCGTCTTCGCGAGCTGCACGGACGTATGTCCGCTGCACTCCGACCTGATCGCCCGAGTCCAGGCCATGGTCGGTGAAACGCCCATGAAGGACCTGGTGCAGTTCCTGACGGTGACGACCGATCCGGCGGCAGACACGCCCGAGGTGATGAAAGCATACGGCGAGGCGCACGGGCTGGACCCGAGCAACTGGACGTTCCTGACCACCCGCGAGGGACAGGCGGAGGACGCTACGCGCAAGCTGTCGGAGGAATACAACGTCCGTTTCGATCCGCTCGAAGGCGGCCAGCAGATGCACGGCGTGGTCACCCATGTGATCGACCGTGGCGGGCGCTTCGCGGCCAAGTTTCATGGCCTCAGGTTCGATCCATTAAACCTGGTCATGTATGTCAACGGCCTGACGAACAGCGTGAATCAGCCATGACCATTTATTTTTGATCCAGGATTGCCGCCGAAACACCTTTCGTCATGTCGATGCACTCCGGGAGAAGAAGACCGGGAACTCCAATCGCCTGATGATCGTCTGCGCCCTTGTCGACGGCGAGCGTTCCGTGCGTGATCTCGAAGACACGCTCCAGATCCGTCAGCCAGGCCTCTCCCAGCAGATCTGCGTGAGGCAGGCTTCATCGAGGGGCGCAAGGAATCGAAGGCGGTCTACCACCGCCTGGCCGACAAGCGCATAGCGGGATTCATCGGCGTCATGTACCGCATATTCTGCTACCGCATATTCTGCGCCAATCCTGCAAGCGAGTCCTCGGAGCCACAATCTTAGATTCCGTCTGGCACCGGTCGGCGTTCGGCGCATTTGTCCGCCATCATAACACCCTCCTCATAAGGAAATCGTGAAGTGCCTGAATTCACACCGCTTGCGTCCCTTGCGGGGGTGCGATGAAGCCGCAGCCACTAACCACCTACTCGGTATCGCCGCCCGCGTTAGGTGCCGCATCGTCCGGTACGCCACTTTCCAACTCATCTAGCCACACGCTCGCGGTTGAATCGGATGGCGCGCGCCAATCTCCCCTAGGCGAGAGCGAACCGCCCGATGAAATCTTGGGGCCGTTCGGCATTGCCGAGCGCTTGAACTGGCTGATGGTGAAGAACCGGAAGAGGAACAGGCGGAGCCAATGCTTGATCGTGGAAAGATCGTAGGCTCGCCTGTCGCGTGCCCGCATATTCGCGGGCCAGGCGCCGCGCTCCACGGTTTCCCAAGCCTGCAGTGCAAGATAGGCGATCTTCGAGGGCCGGAGTCCGTAGCGCGTGACATAGTACAGGTTGAAATCCTGCAGGGCGTAGGGTCCGATAGCTGCCTCGGTCGATTGCGCACCTGCGCCTTCTTTTGCTGGAACCAACTCCGGCGAGATCTCCGCGGCGAGAATTGCCAGCAGGAGTTCGGCCGTCGCCTTGTCGGTGTCGTCCGAAGCCGCCACAAACCGGATCAGGTGTTGAATTAGAGTCTTCGGAACGGAGGCGTTGACGTTATAGTGCGACATGTGATCGCCGACGCCATAGGTTGACCAGCCGAGGCCGATTTCTGACAGATCGCCCGTGCCGACGACCAAGGCATTGTTATGATTGGCCAGCCGGAAAAGGTAGTCCGTCCGAAGCCCAGCCTGCACGTTCTCGAATGTCACGTCGTGCACCGGCTGCCCGCTCGCGAAGGGATGCCCGAGGTCGGCCAGGAGCTGCCGCGCCGCAGGACGGATGTCTATCTCCTTCGCGGTGGCGCCAACCGCGCGCATCAATGCCCACGCATTCGACTTGGAGGTCTCGCCGGTTGCAAATCCAGGCATGGTGAACGCCAGGACGTTCGAACGTGGCAGGTCGAGGCGGTCCATCACTTGGCTGCAGACGAGCAGAGCCTGTGTAGAATCGAGCCCACCGGAAACGCCGATCACGACCTTGCTTATCTTCGTTGCCTCAAGGCGCTTCGCAAGGCCCTGGACCTGAATGTTGTAAGCTTCGTAGCAATGTTCTGTCAGTTTTGCAGGATCGGACGGAACGTAAGGAAAGCGCTCGATCCTGCGCTTCAGGGGCAAAGGCTCTCTCGGCGCGTCGAGGGTAAAGGAGACCGTGCGGAAATCGGCCGGCTCAATCCCCCAGGCGCGCCCGCAATCGCCGAATGTCACACGACGCATGCGCTCCTGCCGAAGTCTTCCCAAATCGACGTCGCTCACCGCCATTGTCGAGCCTAAAGAAAACCGTTCGGTTTCGGCGAGCTTCAGCCCGTTCTCAAAAATTGATGCATGTCCGTCCCAAGCGAGATCGGTCGTGGATTCGCCAGGCCCGGCTGCCGAATAGGCGTAAGCCGCGATGCAACGCATCGATTGCGACCCGCAGAGTGTGCGGCGATCGTCGGCCTTGCCGATCGTGACGTTGCTGGCGGACAGATTGAGCAGCACTTCGGCACCCGCAAGTGCGGCTGCGGTGCTTGGCGGGTAAGGTACCCACATGTCTTCGCAAATCTCGACATGGAAGGTGAAGAGGCACGTGCCGGCGGAACGAAAAAGCAGATCGACCCCGAAGGGAACCTCTGCACCTGCAAGAGAGATGTTCCTGCCGCGAACATTGACGCCAGGGCTGAAATGCCGACGCTCGTAGAATTCCCGGTAGTTGGGCAGATAGGCCTTGGGAACGACACCCAGGATTCGCCCGCGGTGGATGACGACCCCCGTGTTGTAGAGGCGGCCGTCTGCTCGGAGCGGTGCGCCAATGACAAAGGCGGGGAAGAGATCAGCGCTCTCCTGGACGAGGCGTGCGATTGCTGCTTCCACGGAGTCAAGCAGTGCGTCCTGCTGCAGAAGATCATCGATTGCATAAGCCGAGAGACCGAGTTCGGGGAAGAGCATAAGCGAGATGCGTTCTCGATGTCCTTCTTGTAAAAGTTCACGTGTGCGATCGAGATTGAAGCTGGGATTAGCGACATCGATGCGTGGCACGCACGCCGCAAGACGCACAAAGTCATGTCGATATGGGGAGAAGAAGCTGACTTGTTGCTCAGCCATGTGCTGTTCGCCTTCCGAAGGTCGCCATCTGCATCACGGATAATAGACTGAGCCGGATGCAACAACCATCGAGGGCTTCCAGCAGATCAGGTGCGCAGGCAGCGATCGCGGCTCGGCGGCAGTTTGGCCCCGGACTGGAGAACGCACGGCAGCTGCAAAGATGTTACCGTCAATCCTCTTCGACTGAACTCTTCAATGTGGCCTCGCGAGCCTCTCTCAGTATGTCCCAGCCGCCCTTGAGGACGATTCCGCCGACCGCCAGCCCGATGATCAGATCGGGAAGCGGAGATTCCAGGAGCATGACCGCGGCGCCCGATACAGCGATGCCGGCATTGGCCAGCATATCATTGGTCGTGAATATCCAGGACGCCTTCATGTGCACGCCATCCTGCCGATGCGCCCGCAGCAGCCGCAGGCAAAGCAAATTTGTTGCCGCGTTTGCAATGGCCGTAGCAATCATGGCCAAGCCGATCGGCTCGGCGCCCACGAAAAAGCGTCGGACGACTTCCACGAGTAGAGCCAGGCCCAAAATGGTCAGAAGGACGCCGGACAGGCGTGCGACACGCGCTTTGGCCACAATCGTCTTACCAACGGCATAGATGCTGATTGCATAGACAAAGCTATCTCCCAAGTTGTCGAGGGCGGCACCCAGGAGACCTGTAGAATCTGCGATGACCCCAACGAGTCCCGCGAGAATTACTTGGAGGAAGTTAATACCAAGCACCCAAAGCAAGGTCTTGCGTTCGGCAGCGTTACTTGCATCCAGCTGGATTTCGTCTTCTTCCTGGTGTGATTTCGCGTTCATATGCGGTTTCCCGTATTCACTAATAACTCATTGCGATGGCTGCGACGACTTCGAGACAACGGGCCACGAAAGCCCAGGCTATGCTTCAGGCCAAGTGAGCAGCGCACCAACCGTGCTGCTAGCGACCGAAGAGTGCTGGTCCGACGACAGGAAACGGCGCGACTTTCCATCACCAGACCTGAGCGCAGACACCATTGAGGAATGCCAGCCTTACTGCGCTGCGCGGCTCGGCCGCTTTTCAGCGGGAGCCGTCGAGCCCGGCGACCAAAGGGATCCTGCGATTAGCAGGAGCGCGCCAATCGTTATCACTGTGTCCGCCATATTGAAGGCCGGGAAATGCCAGCCGCCCAGGTGAAAATCGAGGAAATCGGTCACCGCGCCTTGGCGCATCCGGTCCAACACGTTGCCCATGGCGCCGCCGGCAATCAAGCCAAGACCGATCGTGTCCGACGGCCTTGGCGATCTCATGGCCCATACGAGAAACCCGGCTGAGATCGCTATACTAATTCCGGCGAGCAACAACGGGCGATCGAGGAATATCTCTTGAAACATCCCGAAGCTGACGCCCGTATTGAACCCAAGCGTCAGGTTGAAGAATGGCGCGACCTCGATCGTGCGCGGCGGCACCATCACGATGTTGAGAATCAGCCATTTCGTGACGAAATCAGTGGCGAGTGCAGCGGCCAAAGCGCTTCCAGCGAGCGCGCCTCGTCGAGTTAAAGCCAAATACGCCAACGAAATTCTCCTGGACATGACCTCCGCGCTGCATGAGGTCCAGCGGGTTGAAAATTGGACTATGCTGGGGCCGTCTCGGCTGTCACGGGTGCGTGATGCCGGCGGGCCCGCACTCCGACGCCGCCAGACGGCCCCCCGTGTTCGATGTTCTGACCACGGTTGAGCAGGCGAAGCCCGTTGAGAACGACCAACAACGACGCGCCGACATCCGCTGCGATGGCGCCCCAGAGAGACGCCAGGCCCAAAACCGTAAGCGCCGTGAACAGGAGTTTTACGGCAATCGAGAAGGCGACATTTTGCCTGATCACCGCCATCGTCGCGCGCGAATGGCGGACCAACCACGGAAGCCTCGACAGATCGTCCGACATAAGCGCCACGTCGGCGGTTTCGATGGCGGCGTCTGTGCCCATTGCACCCATGGCGATGCCGAGAGTGGCCCTCCCCATCGCGGGAGCATCATTGACCCCGTCACCAACCATGGCAACCGACCCGTAGAGCCGCACCAGATCTTCAACGGCCGAGACCTTGTCGCCGGGCAATAGTTCCGCCCGGACCTCATCGATACCGGTCTGCTTCGCAATCGCCTCGGCGGTCGCCCGATTGTCGCCCGTGAGCATCACAACGTGTTTGATGCCGGCACGATGGAGCGCCGCAACGATCTCCGTGGCTTCAGGCCTGACAGCATCGGCAACGGCGACAAGCCCCCAGACTTCTTGATCGTCGCCCACCGCCACCATCGTGCGACCCGCGCTCGAAAGCGCATCGGCCCGCTCCAACACGCCGTCGGGGTTGACGCCACGCTCCTCGACGTAGCGACGCGAACCGAGCCACATTTCGCGGCCGGCGAAGCGGCCGATGACACCGCGGCCGGTGATGGCCTGGACCGCCTCGGCAGGTTCTGCGACGATCTTCAGCTCGGCCGCTTTTGCCAGGATCGCGCGAGCAATCGGATGCTCGCTGCGCGCCTCCAGGGCCGCTGCGGAACGCAGAATCTCGGCTTCGCTGCGACCGCCGAGCGCGACGACCTCGACGACCTGCGGCCGCCCTTCGGTGAGCGTGCCCGTCTTGTCCATGGCAATCGCGCTGAGGCGAGCTGGTGTTTCGAGGTGAATGCCACCCTTCACCAGCACACCCTGTTTCGCCGCTCCGGCGAGGGCCGCCACAATCGTTACCGGCGTCGAGATCACGAGCGCGCAAGGACAGGCGATAACGAGGAGCACAAGCGCCCGGTAGAACCAGACGTCCCAGGCACCGCCTAAGAGCAAGGGCGGAACCAAAAAGATCGCAACGGCAAGGATCATCACGACGGGCGTGTAGATGCGCGCAAACTTCTCCACCCACTGCTCACTGGGGGCACGCCGGCTCTGCGCCGAACCGACCATGCGGATGATCTGGGCAAGCGTGGTGTCACTCGCCGCCTTTGTGGTGAGGACGTCAAGCGCTCCCTCGCCATTGATAGTGCCGGCGAAAACCTCGTCGCCCGCCTCCTTGAACACCGGGACGCTTTCACCCGTGATCGGCGCTTGGTTGATCTCGCTCTCGCCGGCGGCAACCTTGCCGTCGAGCGGGATCTTGTCTCCCGGCCGTATGATGATGTGCGAGCCGACCCGCACCTCAGCTGCCGGAACATCGCGCTCCGAGCCGTCTTTGAACCTGACGCGAGCCGTCGGCGGCGCGAGTTCCATGAGAGCCGCGACTGCTCGCCGCGCGCGACCCAGACTCCATGTCTCGAGCGCGAGCGCCAGCGCGAAAAAGAACGAAACAGTAGCAGCCTCGAACCAGGCGCCGATGCCTATCGCGCCCGCAACCGCAACCGTCATCAGCAAGTTCATATCGGGTCGCAGCCGCTTGGCAGCGAGCCAGGCCTTGGGGGCGACATAACGGACCGCGCACAGCACTGCGAGCGTGTAGAGGATCATACTCGGCAAAGGCGTCGAGCCCAAGCCGTGTTCACCTGCCTCGAAGGCTGTAAGAACACCGCCGGCAAGCCAGGCGTGCACCGCAAAGCCCAGCGCCGCGAAAGCGCCGCTCGCTATTGTCAGCCACGATTGCACCCGTTTGCGGCGCTCTTCGTCCTGTGCTGCGGCGCTGTCGCTGCCTTCGCTCCACGACTCCGCTCGCATACCGGCACGAGCCACCGCTTTCTCGATACGGGCCTCGAGCGTAGCATCCGACATCGCGTCGATCGACATGCGGCCATTGAGAAGATCGAAGGCGAGCTTGTCTTCCCCGACCAGCGGGCCGACCTCGCGCTTCAATGCCGCAATCTCGTCGGCGCAGTCCATGCCGTGAATGCGAAACACGATTTGACCGGGCATGTGGGTCGGGATCGATGGGCTGAGGGCCTCCCGCGCCTCCGCGCCGCAGCCGCACGCGGCTCCGTCCGACGCTGTGGGCTCTGCCGCGCTCGATACTCCTTCCGGGGGCGACCACCGCTCGGCGCGCATGCCGGTACGAGCAACGGCTTCCTCGATCACGCCGGCTCCTGACCGGTTTTGAGGAGCAACCGTCATCATACCGCGCGCGGTGTCGAAGGCGAGCTTGTCCTTGCCGACCAACGTGCTCAATTCCCGCGTCAGAGCCGCGACCTCGTTCTTGCAGTCGAGACCGTGGACCCGGTAGAGCAATGTCTCCGACGTGCCGTCCGCGACCAGTGAAGCGCGCATTCCAGTCGGAACAACGCGGTCGATAATGTCATCAGCCGTTGCCACCTGTTGGGGCGCAACGGTCATCAGCCCCTTCGCGGTGTCGAAGGTCAGCCAGTCCTCGCCGCCGACCAACGGGCCGACCTCGCTCTTGAGCGCTGCGACTTCGTTCTTGCAATCGAGACCTTCGACTCGGAACAGCAGTGCCGACTGCTGCGGGGAATTTTCCAGGAGATGGGCTTGCATGCCGGTCGTCGCGACCGTGCGCCGAATGTCATCGACGACCAAAGCGTTAGCCGATAGCACCTCCATGACACCGGTCTTGGTGTCGAAGGACAGCTTGTCGTCACCGCCCACAAGCGGACCGACTGCCGCACGAAGCGTGCGGACTTCGTTCTGGCAATCAAGACCGTCGACCTTGAAGCGCATCGAGATGGGGGCACTCGTGGTTGCCGCTTCCGCTCTCATTCTAGTCTCCTCGTCATAGGCGCAGGGGGCTGGCCCGGCGCAATTGCGACCTTCCCGGGGAGACATACATGCTGTAGTCACTACAGAATCAAGAGCAAATCTTACATCGGGGCCTAAGTCGACGGGCGCTCACGAAAAATGGTCGGTGATCTTCCCGCCGGAGGCTTATCTACGACGCACCAGTGACCAGCTCTGGTGCCTCCATAACCTCGTTTTCTCGCCGCTAATGTCCCCTGACGTTGCTGATCACAAACCGGCTTGGCGGCACTGGGGGCAGCCGCGACCAGTCGAGCCGCAGATCCTGTTTGGGAACGTCGTAGCGCATGCGCCGGGAAAGGAAATCCGCAGCCTGCTTCATGAGCGCAAGCGCGATCCATTCGCCGGGGCACCGATGGCCGGCCTGGTGATCGCCGCCGCCTTGCGGAATGAAGTTGAACGGGCTTCCGTCCCATCGACCGAAGCGCTGGGGCTCGAATTCCTCCGGTCTTTCCCATGTCCGCCGATCATGGTTGGTCCCAAAGAGGTCCAGGATCACACGCCGGCCTTGTGGAAATCGGTATCCGTTCCACTCGAATGCCTGCGACACCCGCGCAGCGACGGCCGGGAAAAAGGGATAGTACCTGCGAACCTCCTGGACGAAGGCCTCAGCGAAATCCTCGTCCTCAGTCGCAAGCTTCTCTCGTAGATCGGGGTGTGCCTGGAGAGCATGTGCAACGAAAATGATGTAGACCGATACAGCGACGGTCGGTCTTACGACATTGATCAGTTCGACAGCTGCTACGTGCGGAGCGAGCAATTCGCCCTCCAAGTCGCGATGCCACGCTATGACGTGGGCGGCCGAGTCTTCGCGCGGACGGACATGGCCGCTACGGATATTCTCAACGATATTCTCCATCCAACGGTCGGTCCGTTTCCGTGCCCACCGCGACCACAAATGTCTGAACCCGATCGATCCCGCATGGTCGAACAGCGCAGCAATCTCGCGAGTTCGCGTGCTGACCTCCGACTCAGCCAGCGGAACGCCGGCCCAGGCGCAAGCGGCGCGTGTAAGAAGCGCGTGAAGCTCGTCGTAAAGCACGATCTCGTGCATCGAGGCCCATTTTTGAAAAGAGCTTTGCCACTCTCCCGATGTGTGCCGAACCAATTCCTCGATCCGCTCTGGCGTCATCAGCGACATGAACATCTGCTTGCGGTGGCGGTGTGCGGCATCGTCGAGACCCTGCACGCCGCCTTCGCCGAGCAACGTCTTCTGGATCGACTTGAGCATCGCGCCGCGGCGCACGAAGCGGCTGGGGTCGTAGAACAGGCGCGCCGCATCCGGCCCCGTGATACAGATGGCCTTCTGGAGCAACAGCCGTGTCTCGAACAGGTCGAACCCATTGTTCTGACAACGTCTTGAGATAAATCTGTAAGGCTCTCTGATCAGCGCGAAGGTGCTGTCGAAGCTCCGGTCTCGTGGAATCTGGGGCACCTGCTCTGACTCCTCTTGTCGGTCCGCTCTTTCAGTTTCGGTCGCTTGCACGGCACGTGCACCGGAAGCGTGACATAGCCGACGCATGGATAAACTATCCCGGCTCGTTCGTTTTCCACGCGCAACAGACAAGCGGAATCGCGCCTCACCTGATCAATAACTTGGATTGCTGCCGGGCTGTTCCCGCGCTCATGGCAATCTCCCGGAGATCTCGGACTTAGGTCTTAAAACGTTCTCGGTGCCGATCTAAGCATTGATTTTCTCCTCTTAGATGTCTCTCGGCATTCATTTTGATGGTGATGCCGCGGTCCTCGGGCTTCTCCTCCGGCACCAGCGCCCATCGGGCGTCAATTATGAACGGGCAGAAGCACGGCTTAGGTTGAAAGCCGCCAGCCTCAGTTGAAAAGGCTCGCGACCATGTCGTAGATCACCCACGCGAACGCGCCTATGATCGGTATTCCCGTCGTCACCATACCGAACGCTCTGGCAGCTGCGCCATGAGGATAGCCGCGAAAGAAGGTGACGCGCCCGATGGCGAACAACGGCACCGACGCCATGATGAAGGCGAGCGGAGCCTCGCCCGGAACCGTCGCCAGCGCCAGCAAAGCAAAGGCCGCCATAGTCACCTGCTCGTGCGTGTTCTGCAGGAATGCGATCGGAACCTTGAGCCGCTCGCTCGGCGGTCCATAGGCCGAACCCGTGATATCCCGCGGCTCGGCATAGCGCCGGAGGGTCGAAACGATTCCGACGGCGATAAAGAGGCACAAGAGGATGAGCAGGATCGCCCGGGCGGCGAACGCCAGCCGCTCGCCTGTTTCAACCGGAAACTCGACTGACTGGGGCAGCCACCAGACGGCCACTCCGAGAACGGGCAACCACAAGAGGAATGCGAGCGTGGCTTGACGGTACACGCCACGCCGCTCGGCGGCCATGTCCGCGGGTATCGGGGGTCCAGTCATAGCTGTCTTCACCTCAAAGCAATCGATCAGGTCTCCGCGGTTAGGCGATTGGGCTGCCGGTGATCTCGGCGGTGAGCTCGCCGGCGTTGAACGTGCCGATGAGCTTGTCCTCCTCGCCGACAAATGTGCACTGGTATCCTTCGAACCGCTCTTGCTGGACGCGCGGCCACAGGCCCAACTGCTCGAGTGCCTCGATGCCACGTTTCCCGTCCAGCCCGAACACGTTCCCGCCCGTCCGCGGTTTGGGCGACTTTTCAATTACAGTCGTCGTGAAGCCGCAGCGATTCAGCCAGAATGCGAGCGCTGGCCCGGCTATGTCGGCGCCGGAGATGAGGATGTTCGTGTTTCTCACTGGCATTGACGGAGCTCCCTGGCTCTTCAATAGTCTCTCAGAACAAAGGACTCTCGGAACATGCGTCCGTAGGTTAAGCGGGCAATCAGGCGGGAGAGGAGCGGAACCGAAAGGAGCTTCAGGACCTGGTTGCGAACCCAGATCATCATTGGGCTCGATGGAACCAGCTGCAGGCCCGTGCCGCGCGCCTCCTTCGTTTTTTCCTCCACGAAGAGCCGGAGCCCCTGTTCGTAGGCGGCAAAGGCCGCGTCATGATTGCCCGATGCCGTCTTCAGCTCTCCCGCCAGCGCGTAGGCGCCGATCAGGGCCAAGCTGACTCCCCAGGCAGTCAGGGGTGTTGGGTAAGCGGCATCGCCAACCAAGGCTGCGCGCCCCTTGGACCATGCGGGGATCCGCACCAGATCCGCTGAGTCGAAAAAGAAGTCGTTTGACGATTTCGCCTGCTCGAGTATTCCCGGCATTTCCTTCCACCGGAGGATGGCGAATTCCTCACAGAACAGGCCCTTCTGGGCCTCTGCATCGCGGGGGTCGTAAGTGATTTTGTCGGGCCGCCGAAAGACGGCGTAAACCATTGCCCGACTATTCGGAAAGCCGAATAAGGAAATGAATCTATCAGGTTCGGTGTATCCTCGGTTGGTGCCGGCAGCGATCGGATAGTCGATCCAGTACGAAGTCACGTAATAGCCCATGTAGGTCGACACTTCGGTTTCATCGCCGAACACCAGCGAACGCACCCTGGAGTGGATTCCGTCCGCTCCCACGACCAGGTCGAACCGTCTCTCCCGTCCGCTCTCGAACTGTACATCCATGCCGCTCGCGTCCTCGGTCATCGTTCGAATGGAATCGCCAAAGACGTACTCCACGTCGTCCTTCGTCCGGTCGTACAGAATCCGCGCCAGGTCCGTCCGCAATATCTGAGTCTGGGCCCGGCTCGAGTCATCGAAGGTTTCGCGGAACAGCCGGGCGATATCGACGCGGGCCGCCACGGCGTTCGACTCTTCCACAAACAGCATCTCCTTCGGGAAATATTGCTTCGCTCGGACAGCCTCCATGACGCCCATCCGCTCGGCCACGTCGATCCCAGCGCCGCGGAAATCCACCAGGTATCCGCCTTCGCGAGGCTTCGGCGCTTGCTCCACCACCGTCGGCTCGAAGCCATGGCGCTTAAGCCAATAGGCGAGCGTTGGACCGGCTATGCCGGCTCCGGAGATCATGATGCTCTTGTTTTTCAAAAGACGAACTGAGCTCCTCTCTCATGTAAGCGGGAGGAACCTCTACCGCTTTGAAGGGGGCGCCGCGGGAAACGCTGATGGGAGGCTTGGCTCATCTTCCTGCTCCTGAGCGGTGCCCGCCGCCCGTCGCCGGCCATTCAGCCACCTCTCGCCAGGCGACGCACCGAGCCGTCGAGGACGAAGCCGATTCCGGCGAGCGCAGCGATGATTCCGTCAAACGCGAAGTGCTCTGGGCCGATACCCAAGGAAGAACGGCCCGACAGGTCCACCAGGCCCGATAGCCCCGCCTCAATCAGTGCCCACACCAGCAGGACGCGACCTATGATGAGGGACCAGTTTCGCGAGCTGCCAAGCGCCCGGCCGGGACTACCGACTGCGTGGTCTTGGTTCGGCATACGACTTTCCTTTCGGTTGCTGCTACTTCGTCACGCTGAAAGCGGGATGACCTCCCGGAACTTTCCGCCGCGACCCTGTTCCGGCGGTTCGCCGCCGCGCTCGACCACGACGTGCTCAAGCCCGTGCTCGGCAAGCACGCCCCGCAGACCTGCTTCGGCCTCGCGCCAGACGGCGTCGGCATTCGCCGCGGACGAGATTTGCAGACGCAATTGAAGTTTCTCCGGCTCGGTGTGGGCGAGTTGGAAGAGCGTGACTCCGCAGACAGCCTCGATCGGTTGGCTGAGCGTCAGCGGAGGCAGCCGGACATTGCCGCCCGCAGTCCGGAACGTGAGAACGTCCGCGGACCGACCCTGCACGCGGATCGCGGGCAAAGGATTGCCGCAGGGGCATGGATCGGGACGCTGCAGAACGCTGTCGCCGAGATCGTATCGCAGGATCGGCTGCACGCGATTGGCGAGATTGCTGATCAAGACCGTGTGCGACTGCTCGCCTGGAGCGACCGGGAGATAGTCGGCGTCGACCGGCTCGAACGCCACCCAGTCGGCGTTAACGTGCAGCCATCCTTGGTCACACATGGCGCTCATAAACATACATTCCGAGGCGGCGTAGCTGTTGCCGACCTTGGCGTTGAACATCCGCGCAATTCGGCCGTACTCCTCCTGTGGCAGACCTTCAGCCGAAAGGGCCAGCAGCACGGGATGGATGTCGAGCCGGCCGGCCTCCTGCTCGTCGGCGAGCATCGCGGCCATGCTGGCATACGGCGCAAGCAGCGCAGGCTGGAAATGGTTCAGGCGAGCTACGAGCTCCGTCATTGGCATGTGCGCCGAAAGTATCTCGACCTGCTTTCCGCGCCGCTTCTTCAGGCGCGCGGCGGCAACCGCTGACGCGAAGTGGCCGCCGGTCGCCATCACCATCGCCATCCGCCCACGGCGGGCGATGATCTTGAGGAAGTCGCTCGGGCTGAGCCAGTCGCCCATCCAGCGGAGCATCATGGCAGTCACGACCGCCATCGTGTGACTGTCGACCACAAAGATTCCACGGCGGCCGGTCGTCCCGGACGTCGTCATCAGCGTATATTTATCGAGGAACAACTCTCCGATCCGTTTAGGATCCTCGACAAACGCCTCCGCAGCTTCGAGCGTGACGGCGCGGTCGGTGCCCCAATCATCGAAGCGCTCCATGAGCATCTTCTTGTCGGTAACTGGGAGCTGCTCCGCGCTTTCAACCCGATCGGGTAGGTCACGGTATAGCTCGCGATAGAGCGGCGAGTTCGCCCGGGCATCGGCGACCATGTCAGCGAGACGGCTACGCTGGCGTTGCGCGATTGCGCCTGCGCCTTTCTTTCGCGTGCGCCACGCGTCCCAGATCAACCTTATGACATGCTCGGCCATATCGTTCTCCGGTTCACACACCTCCGGACAATCGTTATACCTACCTCCTGTAGCCACTACAGGATCAACCCCTTGATGATCACCATTGGAACTTTGTCCAAACGCACGGATGTGAATATCGAAACAATCCGCTACTATGAGCGGATCGATCTCATACCCCCGCCGCCCCGGACCGACAGCGGACGACGCCTCTACGGAGCGGAGGATGTTCGGCGGCTGACGTTCATCAGACACGCCAGAGATCTCGGTTTCAATATCGCGGCCATCAAGGCGATGTTCGCTCTGCAGGAGATGCCCCAAGCTTCCTGCGAGCAAGTCAGCCGCATTGCCGGCGATCAGCTTGCGGCGGTCGAGAGCCGGATCCAACGCCTGCTAGGACTGAGGACAGAACTGACCCGGATGATCAGAGAATGCGACAACGGGGAGGTTGCAAACTGCCGGATCATCGAAGTTCTTGCTGAATCTCCCGTCTCACAGAACGACCAAAAGGACCACTGAGACCAGGATGTGTAGCGTCACACTATTGATGCAATTTCTTGACGGTCTTGGGAACAGAATCGTAATCTTGTCTTGCCGTGGCAGGCATCGATCAGCCGTATGCGGCTCACCGTTGTGATGAGAAACGCCCGCTTCGGTATTAACGGCGTCAAGCGGCGTCTCGATTTTGAAATGAAAAGCGGCCTCGGCAACATACAGCAACAGCCGCGGCAGATTGACTCGGTCCATGAGCATCTGCTTCGATGACCGAGTTTTCCCTGACTGTCTCGCGCTACAGCTATTCGTCGTTCGAATGAGGATCGGCGAGAGCGGCTTCCGGTCGACTGATCGGAACGGAGGTCAGCGACGTGCGTTCGGAAAGCTTCTTCGCCCCATTTCGCTCTAGCAGCCTTCTGAACGTCGGGTGCATACCGCCGTCCGAATAAGCGTGGGTGGAGAGAATCGTTCCGCTGGCGAGCAGAGATGCGATGGCCGCCTCGTCCGCCTGCTGCTTTGCGGCCACGAGCTGATCGACGGGCGCAGGCGGACAGGCGGCGAGCGGGTCAGACGAGGCAAGTAGTTCCGTGTTGAAGGCATACGCCTTGCCACAATAGGAAACGCTAGGAGGACGCTTCGTGACTTCAAAGGCGTCATATCCCCGTTTCAAATTCTGCCAGAAGGCATAGTTCGGGTCGTTTCGGTTCTTCGCCATGTTTTCCGGCGTCATGCGGAACGGAAAGGCATGGACCTGAAACGAAGTCTGGCCGCCCCTGAGCGCTTCCCGCGCCACGGCGTAGATTTCCGCCACGCCCTCGTCCGTCATGGCAAAACAGCCTGACGATGAGCAGGCGCCATGCACCATCAGCGCTTCACCTGTGTAGCCGAGTGCTGCCTCAAGCCGGTTTGGATAGCCAAGGTTGAATGATAGATGGTACTGCGAGGTCGGATTCAGCATGTTTGCTGAGACGTGATAGATGCCCTCCGGCGCCTGCCGGTCTCCATTGCGCCTCTTCGGTCCGAGCTTCCCGGACCAGCGGCACATCGGATAAGCTTTGAGTAGAGCGTAGCGTCCTGATCGATCGCGTTTCCAGATCTCGAGCTCGCTCTCCTGCTTGAAGATGCGAATGAGGATGGGATCGCGCGGCCTCATTGACCTCGCGCTCATTTCACCAATCAGCTTCGCGGGGATTGGCTGCACGGCCTTGGTGCCTATATCAAGGGTGCTCGACACGCACCCGGCGGCAAGCGTCCCGAGAGCGAGTAGAAGGATGATCCTGAACGAGGCAATCAAAAAATACCAATCCTCTGGATAACGAGACTGACGAACCGAGCCAATGGTGCGCCCATATATCATTGGCCTGAAGTTCCGTCATCATGGTTAAGGTGGCGTTTCGGTTAGGCCCCGCGCGGCAATCGAATGCACTGGGTTGATCCATTGCATTGGGCTGCTGCCGGTTTTTCGGACACGAAGTTAAGCTAGCACAAGCGCCATCCGCGAAGGCGAAAAGCAGGAACATCAAATGACCTGCTGTTGGAAGGCGCTTCGATCATCCGATGCGCCCGAAGGCCGGAAACCGTTCGAGCAACCAAAAGGCGAACCAAGTCATCTGTCCGGTGATCATCGCAAGTCCCATCAGGACCATGATGCCTCCCGCTGCAATTTGCAGAATGCGGCCGGTACGGCGCATGCGTGGCAGGCTTCCCATCAGCGTCTGTGTGAAGATCGCCGCTAGGACAAACGGGATGCCGAGGCCGAGCGAATAGAGCGAGAGCAGCACGATGCCGTCGGTCGCAGTTGCCGACACGGCGCTTACCGTCAGGATCGCCCCAAGGATCGGCCCGATGCAGGGCGTCCAGCCGAAGGCGAAGGCAAGACCGAGGAGATAAGCGCCCATCGGTCCGCTACTCGACAGGCTGCCGTGGTAGCGGACGTCGCGCTCCAGCCATGTAAGCCTTATGAACCCGGTCATGAACACACCGAACAAGATGACGATGGCGCCACCGACAATGCCCGCCTCATAGCTGTAGGCGCGAAGCACTCGGCTCAGCACGGTTGCGCTCGCCCCGAGCGCCACGAAAACCGTCGAGAAGCCGAGGATAAAGCAGAGGCTGAGCAGGACCACGCCGAGCTTGTCGACGGATGCACTCCCTGCACGGTTCGAATTGCCCGCGACGAAGGAAACGTAGCCGGGCACGAGCGGCAGCACGCAGGGGGACAGGAACGAAACCGCTCCCGCCGCGACCGCCGTCACGATGCCGATATTCGAAATTTCGAGCTCCATTCAGTCCACCCCTTCACCCTGAAGCCACTACAAGGTCAACCCCGCGCTGGAGCAGAGCCACGGCACCGCTATCGGCGGATCCCTCGATAGAGCGAGATTGAGCCGCTGACTGTTGGAATTGCCAGCGTCTCCTCCACGTTCCGAAAGCCGGCTGCATGCATGAGATCAGGCAGGACCCCGCGAGCGTTTGGCTCAGTATTTGAGAGTCCGTCGAGGTTCTGAATGACCCCTCTGAAGAGGGTTCGCATTAGCCGCGTGCGCTGTAGACCATAGTCCGCAATGTGAATTTCGCCGCCAGCCCTGAGCGCGGCATACATCGCGGCGAGCGCAGTCACCTTCTCTTCCATCGGCACCTGGTGGAAAACGAGGCTCGACACTATCTTTGTCGGGCGCCGCCCCTCCAGCAACTCAGCGGCTTGCCGCGCGAAACCAATGTGCAGCTCGACCGAGAGGCCTGTGATCGCGATTTTCTTTCGCGCACGCGCCAACACCGCGGGGTCAGGATCAATCCCTATTAGCTCGGCGGACGGCGCAGCCTTCCCCAGCCGCTCGAGTAGCGATCCGGTGCCGCAGCCAACATCGACGATCACATCACCGGGAACAGGATTGAGCTGCAAAACAAGCTCGCTCCTCCATCGGTGCTCGCGTGTGAGCGCGGCGACCCCAAGGTCGTAAAGCGGGGTGAGCCAGTGATGGCCAGCGGCAGGCGTGTAAGTCATGTCATACGGCACAGAGATTCCCTTTGCTGCCGGGCACTCGTACATCCTGTAGCCGCTACAGAGTCAACCCCGTGGATTATCGCGGAGGCGGGTGGTACGAGGGCCGCCACATCCGGAGGGCCACGAGTGCAATCCTGCGTCCGCGCCGGATGCTGTTCCCGCCACAATCAGATAACACTCCACGCCCGATAGCGTCCCTCACCGTAACCGTGCCTTGCAGATTCTTGCCGGCCGTACGCGCGGCCTCGACGCATTGGCCGATCGCCTCTGCATGCCGCGCACGCGCGAGGACTCGACCACGCCGCGCCAGCCTTCTGAGTTGGCCACCCGCAGCATGGTAGATGCCGGCGTTTGATCGGCGCTGCGCGGACCATCGCTGCACCGAGGAGGACGCCGGCGAGCAAGCGATCCATATGCGCAAATCCTGCGAGCGCCGGTAGCGGGCGGGTCTTGGTGTAGGCGGCCGGGTAAGCGCCTCGCGCTCGAGGTGACGGCACGGCCTATCCCTCGAGCTGCTGCGCGGCGGTCCTCACCGGGCTCTCGCCGCTCAGCGATCGTGGCACAGCTGTTCTATTCGTCCATGATTGCGCCGGCGCCAACATCGGCAAACCCTGGCATGATGTTGCCAGCGAGCAGTTTCTCTTTCGACAGCAACCCAGCGTCCTCGAGGGCCTCGAAGTCGGGAAGATCACGAAGGGTTTCAAGCCCGAACTCCAGCAGAAACGTCGGCGTGGTGACGTAGGTATACGGCGCGCCCGGCTGCGGCGCGCGCGGTCCGGATGCAATCAACCCGAAGGAACGGAGGTTGCCGATCAGGTCGCGGCTGATCTCCTTGCCGAAAAACGACGACAGCTCGGCGCGGGTGATCGGCTGGAAATAGGCCACGCACATCAGCACCAGCAGCTCGGACTGGGTGAGGTCGACCGCCCGCTCGCTGGCGCCGATCGCCGCACGGATGGCGTCGGCGTAGGCCGGGCGCGTCAGGTGCTTCCAGCCACCGGCGACAGCGACCAGGTCGTAGGGCCGACCGCGCAGTTCCTCACGGATGTCGTCGATCAGAAGCTCGACGCTGCAGCTCTTGCCGACAATGCGCGCCAGCGTCTCGCGGCCGACGGGCTCGCTGGCGGCAAAAATCGCCGCCTCGACGCGGTTCATCCATTCGCGCCAGCGCGCTTCCGGCGGTAGATGATCCAGCTCGCGATCGAACAAATGGTCATTTGAACGCCGGTCGCCTGATCGACCGTCATCTGGCCGCCCCTTCCCTCGTCTGCGTGTTGCTTCCACCATCTGTTTCAAAGCCCGTAAAGGCGAAACGTCGGCCGCCCGGTGAGTTCGCGTACGGCGCCGAGCATCTCGAGGCGGTCGAACAGCCGCCGCGCGGCGCGCTCGCTCATTGCGTCCGTCGCCGACCGCGCGGTCTGCACATCCTCCAGCATCAGGATCAACATGACCTCGTCGGCGTGCCTGGCGCGCATTTTTGGGGCAACGGCCACCAGCCGCTGTGCGCGGCGGCAAAGATCGACATGCAGGTCCGATGCGCGCGCTGCGGCACGCGCATAGGCCAGCGCGCAGGTCGCCAGCCAGCGGCCGTTGCCGTCGAGGTGCGCGGGTGCGGCGCGCAAGTCCTTGCGCCGGACTTCGCGGGCCAGCAAAGGCACCGGGCGCGGCCATTTCAGCCGGAAGGCGAGCATGGCGTCGGCGAGCCACAGCGCCAGCAGTTCGGCGTCCGGGCGGAATTTCATCGCGACCGCGACGATCTCGGCCGCCGCAGCGACCGGATTGGCCTCGCCGCGCGCCAGGCGCTCGGCGACCCGGTAGACGTTGCGCATCGGCTCGTCGACCGAGAGCCTCAGCATAGCCGAGGCCGACAGCCACCAATCGTCGACGAGCTGGGTCTGCCGCTCGGCCAACCTGCGCCATGCCAGCAACACCTGCCCGGCCGGCCCCGGATCGTCTCCCGGCCGCGTCAGGACCACGGCGTCGCGCAGCGCCGCCTCGTCCTCGCTCCGTCCCATGAGCGGCATCAGTGCCGCGGCATTGGCGAGCGCCAGGCGCTGCCGCCAGAGGCTGCCGATCGGATGCTCGTCGCAGGCGATTGGGTGCAGCCAGGCGAGCGCCGAACCGGCCAGAAAACCGGCATCGGCCGGGCCTTCGGGCTCGGTCTTCGGGCGCAGCACGGCCGGCAGGGCCGAGAACGACGGCGGTGGCGGCAGCGGGTGTCGAGCGGTTTTGGCCATGAGTCTGCCTAGCACGACGCGGCGGATATTGCTATCAGGACCGGCAACAAGCGCCGCGCCTGTCGACAGGCGTTTATGTCCGGTAAGCTTCCATTATCGGACGTATAATGATAGGCTCCCAAATCATGCAAAATTCCCCGGAAATGTCAGCTGACCGGAATTCGTGAGATTCGCCGCCTTTTTGAATCGGATTTCGTGAGACTACGTGCACGGCGCTGAACCGGCCTGGCATTAAGCGATTGATTCAGCATCGTTATTGGCGATGGCC
>JAESGC010000047.1_pt1 | contig 80387 bp, 38 predicted proteins | sample 9266221 | NCBI WGS metagenome assembly JAESGC01 (sample SAMN14515568, study PRJNA621660) | algae metagenome | isolation source: Trichormus sp. ATA11-4-KO1 and co-occurring heterotrophs from soil, at the... | place: Chile: Atacama Desert, Tarapaca Region | collected 2009-05-22 | reverse complement strand
ATTGGTATGAATTGCAAAGGAACTTATTCACTTTGGTTGTGCGTGATTACATTGTAGAAAATCTTACCAATACTTGTGCTGCTTAATACACATGAATGGAATTTTTTGTCAATGCGTAACTCCTATAAATGTATAGAATTTTAATCTTTGGTAATTCTAGTTCTGGAAAAAGCACACTGGCTAAGAAACTGGGTGAAGAGTTAGGTGTTCCAGTTCTCGATCTTGATACTATTGCTTGGGAAACAAACCAAATTGCTATACGACGTTCTCACCAAGATGCAGCCAATGACTTGCAAGAATTCATCAAGAATAATCCTGGTTGGGTAATTGAAGGTTGTTATAGTACGTTAATCAAAATTGCAATAGAATTTTCAACTGAAGTTTATTTCCTCAATCCTGGGACTGATAAGTGTCTTGAAAATAACCGCGATCGCCCGTGGGAGCCGCACAAATTTAAATCACCAGAAGAGCAAGCACAAACTTTTGAGTTTCTCCAGAATTGGATTCAACAATATGAAGAACGTGATGATGAATTCGGTTATTCATCTCATCGCTTAATATTTGAGAAATTTAATGGTAAAAAGCATGAAATTATTTAACATTCGGGCTGGCAAGATGCCCACTTCATAGGAGTTTAATCTAGCTTAAATGTGCAAACTAAATACTTTTGGTTCTTTCGGTAGTTTTATGGTGGATATTGAATTTTGACGAATTTTAAGAGAATTAAATTATTAGTATTGATGTCTGGGAGATAGGCGGGGAAGGGATTTAAGAAATATTAAATATATTTAATAAGCCAAGCATGAGCATTCATACTATAAAAGAGTAAATTTTTAGTAAATAGATATGAAAGTTCCTGTAGATCAAATCCTGAATCTCCCGGACATGGAAGTATTAGATTTCCAGGAAATTGAAGGGGAAGAGATAATTATAACGGTAGAAAAAGGAGTAAAATATTCAACTTGTCCCAACCGTGGAAAACCTACTTACAGTATACATCAAAATCATTGGAGAATGATTCATGATTTACCGTGGAATAAAAAACCAGTTCTGCTCAAAATAATACGTTAGAGACACTGAGAACATTGAGAAACCAAGAAGTGCAAGGTTTATGGGGTTGGCTTTTTGGATGTTTTTTATTGGTAAGTCCCGTTATGAAAATGGCTTGGGAGTGAGCTAAGTAGTTTAGGATGAAAACTTGGTATTTCTTTTTTTCTCCCCATTACCCTATGGTTTACCCTGTTATTTGGCATAATAATTCAGTTTCCTTAATTGACCAAACCCGGTTACCCAATGAGTATACTGTTGTGGAAATTCACCGCAGCGAAGACATGGCACAGGCAATTAAAACCATGATTGTGCGAGGTGCGCCAGCTATTGGTGTGGCTGCGGCTTACGGAATGTATCTTGGTGCTAGAGAAATTGAGACGACAGATACCCATGAGTTCTGGAAACGCTTGGAAAAAGTCGCCCAGTTGTTGCGTTCCACTCGTCCGACGGCTGTGAATTTATTTTGGGCAATCAGCCGCATGATGAAAACAGCTTATGAAACTCCAGGAACAGTAGAAGACATCAAACAAAACCTGTTCCAAACAGCCCAAGCTATCAATGCTGAAGATTTGCAAACCTGTCAGGCGATCGGTGATCATGGTTTGAAAGTATTACCTAGTACCCTAGAAAAGCTGACAATACTTACTCACTGCAATGCTGGGGCGTTAGCTACTGCTGGTTACGGTACAGCTTTGGGTGTTGTCCGTTCCGCTTGGAGGGAAGGACGGTTAGAGCGTGTTTTTGCTGATGAAACCCGCCCCCGTTTGCAAGGTGCAAAACTCACCGCTTGGGAATGTGTGCAAGAAAATATTCCTGTAACGGTAATTACTGATAATATGGCAGCCCATTGCATGAAACAAGGTTTAATTCATGCTGTAGTTGTGGGTGCCGATCGCATTGCTGCCAATGGTGATACTGCGAATAAAATTGGTACTTATAGTGTGGCGATCGCAGCTAAAGCCCATGATATTCCTTTTTTTGTAGCGGCTCCTCTGTCTACTGTTGATTTTGAATTAACTGATGGTGCCCAAATCCCCATTGAGGAGCGTAATCCAGTGGAAATATATCAAGTTGGCAATACTATACTGACACCTGCGGGTGTTGATTTTTATAATCCAGCTTTTGATGTTACCCCAGCTAATTTGATTACAGCCATAATTACGGAACATGGGGCTTTTACTCCTGATAATTTAGTAAAATTACAGTCTTCCTTGGCGATTTAAATTATCAGTAGAGTTAATAGACATTATAAAATTGATTGTTTAAGATGTGAGAGGTTGTTTGAAAAGTTTCAATGAACAAATTAATTCCGACAATTGCCTTAATGATTTGCTCTATCTGGATTACAAGTTGTGGTGATTCACAAACAGATACTGTTGCACAAACTAAAACTGAATCTACACAAGAAAAGTTAACAGAAATTCCTAATCAAACTACACCTGCTCCACAAAATACTATAAATGAGCAAGATACAACTACAGTAGTTAATGAAACTTCTAGCAGTAACCAAACCAAACAACCACAAATTGGTACAGTTAAAGAATTGGTAACTGGCGATATTATCTGCTACGCCACCATAGTAGATGAACAGGGAATTGAACATCATGTAGGTGCTTCGTTTGAAATTTGTGCTGAATCAGAAAAATATTTAAATAAGAAAATCCGTGCTTCTTACGAAATCGCATCATTAAATGATTGTGAAAGTGCTGAACCCTGTGGCAAAAGTCGCCAAGAATCGATTATTAGTAACATGGAAATCTTGGATGAAAAAACATCGAATCAACCCACCAACAGCAACACACAAACTCTCAGTAATGGCCAGTGGACAATCTCTATTGGTAATAGAGATTCTTGGACAGGGGTTAACAATACGGGAAATTTGACTTATAAAGGATGCGATGCCAAAGGTAATTGTATAAATTTAACAGGCGGGAAAATGTCTTGTCGGCGTGGTGAATGTGTAATGGGTTGGGTGAATGGAGATTATCGTTACATTTGGTCACAAGCTATTACAGAAGATGGAAATGCTGCGCCAATTCTGACGGTAAAAAAAGGCGATACTGAAATTTTGAAAGCTACAGGATTTAAGCTTGTGCCTGCTAGTTAAATTTTCCCACTAAGCGATCGCTACTCTTGCGGTGAAATTCGCTCACCAGTTTTAGGATCAAACACAAACAACTGACTTAAATCCAATTGCAGAGACAAGCGATCGCCTGGACGTGGCCGAACATCAGCACCAGTTTGAATATTCAGCACCGCCATTGAACCCGGTAAACTTGCACGAATCAAAGTTTCCCTCCCCAAAGGTTCCACCACCTTCACCTCAACTACTAAAAGTGCTGAGTTTTGAGTGCTGAGTGCTGAGTTAGTATCTATTGTGATATGTTCAGGACGAATCCCCAAATCAAAACTTTGTCCTTGACGCAACTGTACCCGTTCCCTCACCACAGATGGAACGGTTAATGACTGACCACTAACATCAAAAACATCATTCTTATAAATTGCCGGCAAAATATTCATTGGGGGATTACCCAAAAAAGTTGCTACCATCTGGTTAGCGGGACGCGCGTAAATACTTTGCGGATCACCAATTTGCTGAATCCGTCCCCGATCTAGCACCACAATCTTATCAGCTAAAGTCATCGCCTCGACTTGATCGTGGGTAACGTAGATAGTTGTAATACCTAATTGCTGATGCAACTGTTTTAATTCTGCTCTTGTATCATCGCGCAACTGGGCATCTAAATTAGATAAAGGCTCATCAAGCAAAAATACTTGCGGTTCACGGGCGATCGCTCGTCCTAACGCTACCCGTTGTTGCTGTCCTCCAGAAAGTTGCTTAGGTTTGCGATCCAGTAGGTGTTCCAAAGAAAGCGATCGCGCTACATTCACCACCCGTTCTTGAATCATCTTGGGGTCAACTTTCCGCATTTTTAACCCAAAGGCAATGTTTTGCGCCACCGTCATGTGCGGATAAAGGGCGTAGTTTTGAAACACCATTGCTACATCCCTTTGTCTAGCGGGAACATTATTCATCAAGCGATCGCCAATAAACAAATTACCGGATGTGGCAGATTCCAAGCCGGCGATCGTGCGCAAAATTGTAGACTTACCACAACCCGACGGCCCAACTAAAACCCAAAACTCACCATCGGGAATTTCCAAGGTAATGTCTTCAATAGCGGTGACGTTGTTAAATCTACGCTTAATGTCTTCTAAATGAACTTGTGCCATTATTCGATTTGGGGTCTGAAGATTTGCAAATTGGTAAAGTTAAAATTCCAGAATTGTTAACTTTTGATTTTTCACTTTTAACTTACTTTGTAGACCAAACTGGGTGAGACAACAACGAAGCAAAAACCCGTACTCCCCGCAGTTGATTAGACAAAGGTAAGTGACCTCTAGGGGCGCTCAAATCCCAAGTAAACTGGTTGGGGTATCGCGTCCAGTTATTACCATCTTTCCAACCAATTTTCGGCCAGAAATTATCCCAGTTTTTGCCTAAACTCAGCCAGATTTCTCGCTGCACTGAAAAGCCAAATTTGCCCTCAGAGTGGACTAACCAGAGGTTGTTAATAGTTTGCAAGTCAATAGCTGGGGCATTTTCTACCTCAGTAAAATACAACCATTTTCTTTGGACAGCAGTTGGCCCTGCTAGTTCACACAGCTTTTGGATGGTCATGCGATCGGCTGCTTGGAAGTCCTGGACAGCAAGTAGCTGTTGCAAGGGATTGTAATTAATCCCGCACTCTGATTTTAGAGGTACAATTCCCTCAGGAAAACAGGAAAGCAGAAATTCTTTGGCTGGAGGTGCATCAGAGTTATAGAGGACTTGGTAAGCTTTGCCATCGATCCAAGTTGCTGGGTTGTCACTTCGTTTCTGTAAAAATTCCATCAACACATCTAATCCCTGATTACCCAAGTTAGCTAACTGTGGGATAATCTGTTGTTGGACTTGAAGAGACCCAGCGATTAACGATTGTCGAAGGGAGTCGATGTCATTAGCAGTGCCTGATAAAATCATTGGGTCTGTCATGCCATTACTCGTGTTAGCGTTCAGTGAAAAAGCGATTGGCTATCGGTTGTTCTCCAGGGTGAAGCACTGATAGCGAAAAGTAGTTTACTATTTTTGATCGTACAAAATTGCAATGGTTTCACTGAATTCCATAGCTTAGCCCCAAATACTGCACAAGGGAAATCAGGGGAAAATCTGCGCCTCATGTCTGGGTGAACAAAAGACATAGCAAAATCTGCAAGCTTGTCAAAGAAAGATTTTCTAGCTGGCGGCGTAACGTTCAGGAGTGTTTGAAGTATGTACGACAAGATTATCCCCCCCACAACCGGAGCAAAAATCACCTTTAAAAATGGTGAGCCAATTGTACCTGACAATCCAATTATCCCTTTTATTCGGGGCGATGGCACAGGTATTGATATTTGGCCTGCTACCCAAAAAGTGTTAGATGCGGCGATCGCCAAGGCATACAATGGTCAGCGTCAAATTAGTTGGTTTAAGGTTTATGCTGGGGATGAAGCCTGTGATTTATATGGCACATATCAGTATTTACCTCAGGATACCTTAACGGCAATTCAAGAATATGGTGTAGCCATTAAAGGCCCTTTAACTACCCCCATCGGCGGTGGAATTCGTTCTTTAAATGTGGCGCTACGGCAAATTTTTGACCTTTATGCTTGTGTACGTCCTTGCCGCTATTATCCAGGTACACCCTCGCCCCACAAAAATCCAGAAAAGCTGGATGTGATTGTTTATCGGGAAAATACGGAAGATATTTACTTGGGTATTGAGTGGAAACAGGGAAGTGAAATAGGCGATCGCTTGATTAAAATCCTCAACGAAGAACTCATCCCCGCGACCCCAGAACATGGGAAAAAACAAATCCCCCTTGATGCGGGTATTGGCATCAAACCCATCAGCAAAACTGGTTCCCAGCGTTTAGTCAGGCGCGCCATCAAACATGCCTTGCTGCTACCCAAACACAAACAACAAGTGACTTTGGTGCATAAGGGCAACATTATGAAATATACCGAAGGCGCTTTTCGTGATTGGGGTTATGAATTAGCTACCAGTGAATTTCGCTCTGAATGCGTTACAGAAAGGGAATCTTGGATTTTAAGTAACAAGGAAAAAAATCCAGATATTTCTTCAGAAGACAACGCCAGACAAATTGACCCTGGTTATGATTCCTTAACTCAAGAGAAAAAAGCGCAAATTGTCAAGGAAGTGGAAACAGTTCTTAACTCAATTTGGGAAAGCCACGGTAATGGCCAATGGAAAGAAAAAATCATGGTCAATGACCGAATTGCTGACAGTATTTTCCAACAAATTCAAACCAGACCCGATGAGTATTCGATTCTGGCGACAATGAACTTAAACGGCGATTACTTATCTGATGCGGCGGCTGCTATTGTTGGTGGTTTAGGAATGGGGCCAGGGGCAAATATTGGCGATGCCTGTGCCATATTTGAAGCTACCCACGGCACAGCACCCAAACACGCCGGCCTAGACCGGATTAATCCCGGTTCAGTGATTTTGTCTGGTGTGATGATGCTGGAATATCTGGGTTGGCAAGAAGCCGCAGACCTGATTAAGCAAGGTTTAGGAAAGGCGATCGCTCATAGTCAGGTCACCTATGATTTAGCCCGGTTGCTAGAACCACCAGTAGAACCATTAAAATGTTCTGAATTTGCCGACGCAATTATTCAACATTTTGGTTAATTTTAGTTAATTATTAGGACGGGGAAAACCCGTCCTAACAGCCATGTACAAATACTTTAATTCAAATTTAAAATTCTTAATACTAACTCTAGATATATATTTTGCCAAATTAAATAGACATCCTCAAGATAATTTATGATTAAAATATACTTTTTATGATTATAGATAATTATGGTTATCAGTAACGTTCGAGAAAATTTATCAACAGATTATTCCCTAGAAAATTGGCTACAAAGTCCACCAGAAGGTACAGAATGGGTAAATGGGGAATTACTGGAAAAAGAAGAAGTGACATTGAAACACAGTCGCATACAGGCAAACATAGCGACTTACTGGAGAAATTACAAAGAAACTAGTGGACAAGGTGGGGAAGTATATACAGAAGTACCCTGTCTGACTAATCAACGAGGTCGTCGTCCTGATGTGGCTTATTTGACACCAGAACTAATGCAGCAGTTTGGTGAACCTGCGGTTTTACCCCAAAGTTTTCCTCTGATAGCTGAAATTATTTCCCCTACAGATTTAGCAGAGGATATGATTGCTAAATCTCAAGAATATTTGCAATTTGGAAGTGAAGAAGTTTGGTTAGTGTTTCCAGAAAATAGCTGGATTATTGTAATTACTAAAAATCAGCGACTTGTGTTTATTTCTGGCGAAGTAGTGAGAACTCAAGTACTACTCGCAGGATTTAATATTGCAGTGGATGAATTATTAGGTTAACGCTGAAAAAGCTGTGATTAACTAGGTGATTTATATGGTTATTAGCCCTTTGACAGTTGATCATTCTTTCCTCCCATTTTTAACGCCGCAAGAACAACTGTGTTATGTAGTAAGTGTTGCCAACTCGCCAAACTCCTACACCCGTTTCTGTAAAAACTGGACGCACAATATTCTCACGATGTCCGGGACTTTTCATCCAACCATCAACTGCTACTTTTACAGGTTGCGGAACGTTTGTACTTTTAAACAGATTTTCACCTACAACCCAGTAGATGATACCGCCAGCACTCACTCTGTCTTGTAGAGTACTACCATCGGCACCAGTGTGACTGAAAAAGTTTTGTTCTGCCATTTGTCGGCTGTAGTCACGCGCTACTTGTGCTAGCTTTTCATTATGCTGTAAGGGTTGTAGCTCATTTTCTTGCCGTAATTCATTAATGCGTTGTCGAACTGCTACCTCTATTTGGGTAGTTGTCGCGGATTGGGGCGGGAGTGGCGGCTGTTCTGGCCTGTTAGATGGAATCTGGACTCTAGGCAACGGTGGCAAATACTCAACCGCCTGTTCACATCCAGTTAAGACAAACGCAATGCCTGCCATCGTTACGCTGACAAGCCAAACCATCCGGGACAATTGACTTTTCATACCGAATCCTAAATTATTCCTTCTTCTCTCTGACTTCTGACTTCGTTAACAGCAGCCTCATGGAGAATTGGGATAAGTTTGTAATTAGATAAAATAACACTTTTAAAAGAAGCTAAAAATATTTATCAAACAAGTATAGCGAACGAAATAACAGGAATACAGCCCTTTGCTTTCTGCAATTATTTCTCAAATCAATAAATTAAACTTTTATAATTCATTTAACTTCTATCTTTTAATATAGTTTTTCATGATTTTCTGTTGTGAATTATATGATTTTAGGTGTATCCTTTTTGGTACTTGGTCAGGACTTACGCAAAATAATGAAAAAACGTATTGCTAAAGCGTAAAGCCCTGACGGGCATAGCTACGCTTACCACGTTAGCGTTGCGTAGCAATAGAGATAAGTAGGTAGGCACAAATAAAATCAACTATGTAAAGAAAAATGAATCAGCTTAAAACCCTCTTCCCTTATGTAAAGAAAAATGAATCAGCTTAAAACCCTCTTCCCTTCTGCCTCCTGCCTTCTGCCTTCTGCCTTATCCTAGCGATAAATTTTCCCACCCACCTACTTAGTCAAGAGGGTTTCAGAGAGTTCTTGCGTAAGTCCTATTGGTAATAAAAAGGAATAATCCAAAAGTTGGTTTCAATATTACCTTCAATCAATTTATTCTGACTAAGTTTGCATCTAACATCGATGTTATGAGATTTATTGATCAAAGCAGGCAAAATGTGAGGCAGAGATCATGAACATTGGCCAATTGCTGGGATTTTTCGCGCTGGTTGTCTCACTTTACATCCTTTGGCAAATTCGCCAATTATTGTTGCTTTTATTTACAGCCGTGGTACTGGCAACAGCGATTAGTTTACTGGTGCGGCGGTTTCAGAGGTCTGGGATGCAACGGATTTGGGCGGTGTGGCTCAGTTTGAGTATTGTGGTTGCTCTGTTAATTATTTGTTTCTTGCTGATTGTGCCAGCTTTTATCGAGCAGTTTCAGGAACTAGTCATGCTGTTTCCCACGGGACTGGCGAGGATTCAGCAAGGTATAAATTGGTTAGAAGAAACTATCATAGGTCCGTATATGCCGAATATTCCAGATATCAATGGATTGATCCGGCAACTGCAACCTTTAATTCAAAATCTTCTCAACCAGGCGATCGCCTTCTTCTCTACTGGAGTGACTGCGGCGTTAGAATTTTTGCTAGTGCTGGTTTTAACTTTAATGCTGCTAGTTAATCCGCAACCATACCGGAGAGTCTTTGTCCGGTGTTTTCCCTCATTTTATCGCCATCGGGTAGAAGAAATTCTCACTCGATGCGGGGAGGGTTTGGGAAACTGGACAATTGGGGCGTTGATTGAAATGGTATTTATTGGCTTTCTCAGTGGGTTGGGATTGTGGATTTTACAAGTGCCGTTAGTGTTGGCTCATGCAGTACTAGCAGGACTACTCAACTTTATTCCCAACATTGGCCCCACCTTGAGTGTCATTTTACCAATGGCGATCGCCTTTCTCGATACACCTTGGAAAGCGATCGCTGTTTTGATTTTATACGTCGTCATTCAGAACATAGAAAGCTACTGGCTAACTCCCACAGTCATGGCCAAACAGGTAGCGCTCTTACCTGCTTTTACCCTGACGGCGCAAATCTTTTTCACCAGCTTTTTTGGAGCCTTGGGATTACTCATGGCGCTACCTTTGGCAGTAGTTGCCAAAACTTGGATAGAAGAACTCGTCTTTAGAGATATTCTTGATAAATGGAAGCAGCCAACCACCTGAATTTATCCTGCTTTACCATTTCCCTGCTGCCAAACATCATCAAGCATGGGAGCCAATTCTGTATTTAACCGACCAGCCTTGACAAATTCGGCATAGGTATCTGCCTCAATTGCTAATAATTCTTCTCGGAACTGTTGAGTTGTAAAGTTGCGAAGATTGGGATACTCATTTTGTAATTTATCAATTTTCATTTGGAGATTTTCAATCTCACCTTTGATTAGGGTCTCTTGGTAACGGTAAAACTCTGGGTCAATACCTGGACGTTTATCGGCTTGCAGATATTGCAGCACGCGTTCTAGGGCAATATGACGGGTAACTAGTTCTGAATATCGCTGACGTAAAGGCGCATCACCCAAAAGATCCAACTTCTGCAACAAAGGTTTGATAGACAAACCTTGAACCAGTAGGGTAAATAAAACTACTCCAAACACCGTAGCAATGATTTTTTCGCGCTCTGGTAATCCTATGGGTACACTCAATGCTAGGGCAATAGAAACAGAACCACGCACACCACCCCACCATAATATGGTTTGTTCAGGTAAAGGAATTGTATATTTAGTGATCACAGCACTCAAGTTGCTCAGAAGGTAAATAGCAACTGCCCTCATCAAAATCATGGCTATGATTGTGACGGCAATAATTTGCAGGTTTTCTCCCAAACTAGCAAAGCGAATTTGGTCGCCAATCAGCAAAAATACAATTGAGTTGACAAAAAACGCCAAAAATTCCCAAAACTCGGAAACAATCACCCTAGTGCGGGGATTCATGCCGATGCGAGAGCCAAAGTTCCCTAAAATTAAGCCTGTGGTGACAACCCCAATGACTCCAGAACCACCCAATTCTTCGATAATTAAGTAAGTACCGTAAGCCGAAACTAAAGTTAAAGACTGTTCCACCATTGGCAAGTCAAAGCGTTGGGTGAGGTAGGAGATACCAAAGCCAATTAATCCTCCCACCGCTACACCAAGACCGACAACAGTAAATAACTGCACTACAACTGGTTGGAAAGCCAATTGAGCACTTCCCAAAGACAGCGCTACTAAAAAACCAAAGGCCACTACTGCCATGCCATCATTAAACAAGCTTTCGCCTTCCATCATGGTAGTCAGACCTTTACCCACGCCTAGTTCGCGGAACAAAGCGGTCACAGAAACAGGGTCAGTCGCAGATAAACTAGCGCCAATGAGCAAAGCTGTAGTTAGAGATATACCAGCTAGTTGATTGAGACCAATTGCGATCCCCGCAATGGAAATTACCACCCCCAACACCGCATACAGACAAATGGTGACAAAATTGCGCTTTAAATCTGACCATTTTAGATTCCATGCAGCTTCAAATAACAACGGCGGTAAAAAGATGAACAAAATCAACTCTGGAGAAAGGGTTACCAGGCGAACATCAACGAACGCCAACCCCAAGCCAACAATCACCAGCAGTAAAGTATAAGGAATATGACGAAACCAACTAAATATTTGGGGTAACGTCGCCACCCCTAAAGATACCGAAAGTACTAAAAGAAATTGCTTGAGATTAGTGGTGATAATTTCTTCACCAATTGCTGATTCAAACACCATAAGTAAAATCTTGGTATATTTTTGCACTTACATCATCTGATTTGTTGCAGATGACATCAGTTTAATGTGGCATGTTAATTGGTCAAGAATCAAGAATGGACTCAGGACTTGATCAGATGCGTAAGAGTCGCATTTGTCAACCCACGCCTTAAGATAAGAATCTATCAGCAAACCAAAATAACTTGCCAAAACCTCAGTGGATGTTACCGAATTAGTCAAGGTTTCAATTATTCTTCTGTTAGTTGCTACAGGTGTGGCTTTGCTATCTCGCAGGCTACGGGTTCCTTATGTTGCAGGTTTAGTACTGGCAGGATTAGCGATTACTGAACTGTTACCACGCCGTATTGGTTTGAATGATTCTTTAATTTTGAATCTGTTTTTACCAATTCTGGTATTTGAAGCAGCTATAAATACGGACATCAGCCGCCTCCGTAGCACCGTTAAGCCAATAGCCCTACTAGCAGGGCCAGGGGTCGTCATTTCTTCTAGTGTGACGGCGGTATTGTTGAAATGGGGGTTGGGACTAAGTTGGATACAGGCATTATTAGCTGGGGTAATTTTAGCAATTACCGATACTGTTTCCGTAATTGCTGTGTTTAAGGAAGTGCCTGTTCCTTCACGACTTTCTACCATTGTTGAGGGAGAAAGTTTATTTAATGATGGTGTAGCGCTAGTTCTATTTAGCCTAATTCTAAAATTTAATGCGGCTGGCTCACTGACAATTCTGGATGGATTCCAAGAATTTTTTGTTGTAATTGTGGGCGGTACTTTGGTAGGACTAATTATTGGCTATTTGAGTACGGGTTTATTTGTCAGGTCAGATGAGCCACTCAGTAGTATTTTACTGACAATGGCAGTAGCATTGGGTGCTTTTCAAGCTGGGCAATTACTTGGTGTTTCCGGTGTAGTGGCAGTAGTTGTGGCTGGCTTAATAGTGGGAACTAATGGGCTTTCGGGGAACGTATCGGCTTCTACTCGCTTGACATTACTGACCTTTTGGGAATCTCTTGGTTTTGGTGTCAATAGCTTAATTTTTTTATTGATTGGTCTAGAAGTTGACCTATTCACTCTCTGGAATACCCTACCTGCGGTATTACTAGCAATTCTCGCTTATCAAATGGGACGCGTAGTTTCTGTTTATCCACTTTTAGCGATGGTGGGTTGGTTTGACCGTTCCATACCGTGGCGTTGGCAGCATGTTTTGTCTCTTGGTAATATTAAAGGCTCGCTTTCGATGGCGCTAGCACTCAGCTTACCCATTGGACTTGTAGGGCGAGAAACAATTATTCCCATAGTCTTTGGCACAGTTTTGCTCTCTTTGGTGGGACAGGGTGTGAGTTTACCGTGGTTGGTAAAACGTTTAAATCTGTCTCACTTATCTAAATCTCGTCAGCAAGTAGAAGAAATGCAAGCCCAATTAATCACAGGTAAAGCAGCACAGGATGAATTAGATAGCCTGTTGAAATCTGGGGTATTACCGAAAGCTGTCTATGAAGAAATGCGTTCAGCCTATCAAGTGCGAATTGCCGCCGCAGAAAAGACACTACGGGAATTCTATAATCGCCGTCCTCAAGAGTTTGAATCCAAAAGCGGTGATATTGGTAAACTTGATGCCATCCGCCGCCGATTACTCCTAGCTGAAAAAGGAGCGCTCAACGAGGCCATGCGTAAGCGAATTCTCTCAGAAGAAATTGTGCGTGGGCGGATAAAAACCATTGATGAACAATTGCTGCAACTGGAAGATGAGTGAACCACCCCAACGGCGGGCAAAGCCAAGTTGGGGCTTTTGTCCTCAACAACTGGACTTTCAACTAAAGCAAGCAAAATAATTCAACATTAGACCTCTTGCATAAATATTTATTTGCCTCACGCAGAGGCGCAGAGAGAAAGTGTAAAATTAGCACTTTTGCAATAAGTCTATTGAAACCAATGAATTCCATGTCGAACAATGAAATGAAGTCAGAGCAATAAAACTCGGAGTTAAACTAATACTGCCTAACAAGGTTACTTAGCAATAGCTCACTAGTATTACGCTTTTAAGTTTTTATGTAAAATTTATAAATTTATCAAAGCATATTTTACAAAAATAAGAAACATCCTTCATACTTTAAAGCAGTAATTCTACGTAAAATTTAAGGAAGGGATGCAATGACATCTCTATTAGAACGGCTAAGTGCAGAACGAAATCGCAGATTTGTGGGACGTGGACGGGAACTGGAGCTATTTCAAAAAGCGATCGCATCTCCAGAATTACCTTTTCACATTTTGCAAGTCTTTGGCCTAGGAGGTGTAGGCAAGACAACCCTTATGCAGCAGTTTTTGCGGGTTTCCGAAAATTTAAAAATACCTACCTTTTACGTAGAAGCACGTAATATAGAAGCTACATCAGAATCTTTTATCAGCACGTTGCACTCGTTGATGGAATTGAAAGAATCAGATTCTCTTTTAGATGTACTAGCTGATAGGCAAAAACGTAATGTAATTTTTATTGATACTTACGAAGCTATTGCCCAAATAGATGAATGGTTGCGGGAAGTATTCTTACCTTGCTTGTCTGTTAATACTTTAATTGTGATTGCTGGACGCAATCCCCCCTCATCTCCTTGGAGCAGCGATGCAGGTTGGCAAGCTTTGATGCACACTTTGCCCCTAGTCAACCTCTCTGCTGAAGAAAGCCAAACTTACCTCACTGCACGAGGTATCCCCACTACGCAACACCAAGCGATTCTAGATTTTACCCACGGACATCCTCTAGCATTATCTTTAGTTGCTGAAGTGTTTGCCCAGGCAAAAGAAGCCTCTTTTCAAGCAGAATCTGCCCCCAATGTTGTCAAGACATTGTTAGAAAGATTTGTAAAAGAAGTGCCAACACCCGCACACCGGATGGCCTTAGAAGCTTGTGCTGTAGTACGACTGACTACCGAAGTATCACTAAATCAAATATTAGCTGAACCTGAAAATACTTTGGCTGGTAAAGTTCACTCCTTAGAGGAGACACTTGATGTCCACGATTTATTTGAGTGGTTGCGCGGACTGTCTTTCATCGAATCAGGACAATGGGGTTTATTTCCCCATGATTTAGCACGAGAAGTTTTAATTGCTGATTTGCGTTGGCGTAACCCTGAATTTTACAATCAATTACATCACTGCGCGCGCCAATACTACACTAAACGCTTAGGACAAACCCAAGGAGTAGAAAAGCATCGAGTGTTACTTGATTACATTTTCTTGCATCGGGATAACTCAGATATTCGATCTTGTTTTACCTGGGGTGAGCAAAGTAGTTTATTAACTGACTCACTAAGGGAAACTGATACAACCGCATTGCTGAAGATGGTGGCACAATACGAAGGTGAAGAATCAGCAAAAATAGCAAATCACTGGTTGCAGATCCAACCACAGAACGTAGTCGTATTCCGTGACTCACACTCTGAACCTGCGGGATTTGCGATGATGGTGGCATTGCACACCGCAACTGTTGAAGATTTAAGTGCAGATCCAGGCGCTCTTGCATCTTGGCAATATCTCCAAACTCATGCACCATTACGCGCTAACGAAGGCGCGACTATCTTCCGCTTCTGGATGGCGCGGGATACTTATCAAGTTGTTTCTCCTACGCAAAGTCTGATTTTCGTTAATTTTGTACAGTATTTTCAGAAAACATCGGGTTTGGCATACACTTTCCTGCCTTGCGCTCAAACAGATACTTGGGCAGCAATGTTAGACTACTTTGACTTGATACGACTTCCTGAAGCTGATTTTACAGTCGGGGGAAAACACTATGGTGTTTATGGACACGACTGGCGAATTGTATCGCCAACTGCATGGCAAGAAATTTTGGCACAAAAAGAGGTTGGGGCTGTCGTAGAACTTGTAGACAACAATTCAGTTAGTGAATCTTTTTTAGTTCTCAGTCAGCCAGAATTTGTAGAAGCAGTGCAGAATGTGCTACGTAGCTTTAATCGTCCCGATGTCTTGCAGCGTAATCCATTAGTGCGATCGCGTAGCGTACACGAAGTATACTCAAGCTTAGTGGAAGAACAAGCTGCTACAAAAGCAAGTTTGAGTAAACTTGTTAAGGCTTTACAACAGTTGGTAAAACAAGCAGCTGAATCCTTACAATCATCTCCACGTGATGAAAAATTCTACCGAGCTATTTATCGAACGTATTTAAATCCCGCTCTTACCCAAGAACAAGCAGCTGAGTTACTAGATTTGCCTTTCAGTACCTATCGTCGTCATCTCAAAGCTGGTGTAATGAGAGTTGCGGATATTTTATGGCAAAAAGAAATTAGCTAGCAAAAATTCAGCCATCAGAAGTCAAGAAATATGGTTATTTTGGCTTCTAGTTAATGACAATCCAGCCAAAACAGAGGACATCAAAGACTCAGATTGAGCCAAAACATTTGTTCAGCCTGGGATAAGTTAAATTCAAAGTAACCTATTATGCACAAAGCAGTTACCAAAAAAATGAAGATCAAGCGTTTCATACTTTTTTCAAATAACATTTGCAAAAAAAACTCATCACATCCAACCAGTAATAAACTAGTAGCGTGCCCAGTTTAAATTGATGGATCAGCGAGTTTGTAGTAAGGACTTTAGTCCTTACTACAAACCCTCAAAACTAACTTGACAAAGTACTAGTAAGGCATGGTGTAAATAAATCACCCATTTGAAATGTCTGAAACCCTTGCAAAAACGTAATTACAAATCACGAATTTTCAGTTTGCGTTTTAGCACTAAGCCACCACCAAAAAGACCAAAGACTATTGTGCTGGCGATTGAGGAAGGTTCAGGAACATTTACAGGAATGCTACCGAGTGTAATGTTGCCAAGACCTGTAATGGTATTGCTAAAAGCACCAAAACTGTTATTGCTATTGTCAAATCCAGTAGTGACTAAAAAGTATTGATTATTGGCTATTAAGTTTAACCCATTAAAACCAGAGTTACCCTCATCAGGGAAAGGATCATTCCCGTTGAGTAAATTAGCTAATGGGGTAGTCGAGTCAAAACTATTCTGGTACAAAAATTGAATACCCAGGAAAGCTTGAGAACCGACGATATCATAAGAGCCAGTAGTATTAACAAAGAAGGGTTGGCTGAAATAAGGAACAGCAGTACCGTTACTAGAAAGTGCTGTGGGTGGATTAGTACCACCTTCAAAACCTTCTGTTTCAGGGCGGTTAAAGGTTGGTGCATTTGTTGTGTCACCTGAATATGAAGCTGTGAATGCCTCAGAAGGTAGGGTAACACTTAGAGATAGAGCGATCACAACAGAAGTAATAACAATGGATTCTTTAATTGCTTGTGACATAATAGTTATTCAGGGTTATTTTTACAAAACTCAGCAATTTTATTTAGTTCCAAGGTTGCCCCAATAAGGACTGAGAAGTAATACCTAAGCCAATTAAGGTAATGCCTAAAGCACTTGCCATTGGTAACATTCTGATCTTGGGTATCTGAAGTGGTAAATGCTCAAACCTATCTTTAGCGTAGACCAACATTAAGCCGATTCCAGTAAGTACTGATGCTAGACCTAAGCTAAAGGCAGACACCAGAGCTAGTCCAAAGCCAATTTTTCCTAGCGCGATCGCACTTAGCAATACTACCAAGGCTGAAGGACAAGGTAACAAACCGCCAGAAATTCCTAGTGCCAGTATGCTAGACCATGTTAGAGAGGACACATTATAATGTGAATGCTCATGGTGTACATGATCGTGGTCATGATGGTGATGATAACTATGTACATGAAAGACCTGATTTCCTTGCCATCGCCTGATAAACAAATTCAGACCAATCACAGTTACCAGTATCCCAGAGATTACACTTAACCAAGGGTACAATTGCTCTGTCAAGATAAACTGGGATGTGCCAAGAGTGACCAGCCCTAAAGCAAATATGCCAGATGTATGGGTAATCGTCATAATCAGCCCCAGAAATAGAGCGTGTTGGGGCTTGCTGCGAGAGCCTACCAAATAAGCACCCACCACAGTTTTTCCATGACCAGGGGAAAGAGCATGTATACCACCCCAGAAAAAGGCGATCGCTAGAGCTATCAGGATAGTCAAGAAATTATGATTTTCCTGGGTAATCAGGTTAGTAAAAACATCATTGCCTCTTCCTATCAAAACATTATCTGAGTGACTGGATGATTTAACAGACGGTGGTAGTGTTTGTTTATTTGATATCAGAGATGGATTGAGTTTCAAGGAAATATGACGCTGCTCAAGAGGACTACTGAGTAAGTCATTGGGATAATCTCTCAAGCGGTTACTAATGCTAGAAGCGGCAAAATTACCTTGAACCGGAACACCATTGGCTACCACAGTAATTTCACGCCAACCCAGACGCTGTGGGAAGAATTTATCTTCAAACTCTAGTAATTGATCCGCGCCCAATAACTCGATTGTTCCATGAAAGCTACAACTCAGACGCAGTGTAGATAATCCTGCCACACCGAGAGGAAATTCGACTGCTGATTTAACCACAGACAAAGCTAAAAGCTGTTTGTTAATGAGCAGTTCTAGCTGTGAGTTAGCCTCATGGCATTTTTGATCTGGGTATTGAACCGTTTCTAACGGCTCAGTTTGGCGATTGTGATTAGTATCTAAGCGATTAATCTCCTGAAAAGCCGGGATTTCTGCCATATCCAGAACATAATCAATCCCTACACCATCCGGTGCTACCTGGACTCCCGCATAGTGATTGATGGTGAAATTGCCTAGAGGATGGGCATCTGCCCTCGGCATCCAAAATAAACACATGGTGATGATTGCAGTCATCCAAGCCAACTGATGCAGCAGCTTTTTCATAGAGAACCTCTTATAACGTCAGGAGTTAAGTGATTTTCCTGAATCAGATAGATAGATGGTACTAAATTAGCCAAAACTTGATGAGCTTCATCAGCGTACTTGTGATGAAAGTGAGGATTGAGGCTGACAGCTTGAGTTAGTCGTTTAATTGCTTCCTCACGATTACCTAAGTGAAGCGCAATCATGCCAGCATGAAATTGTAGCAAAGCATCTTCTGTGCCATAGCGAGTTGCCCGTTGTGCGGCCTGTTGTGCTTCTTGCCATTGTCCATTAGCCGCAGCTGCCCAAGCCAGCGTATCCTCTGCATAGATATCATCCCGCACTACTACTTCACTACGGGCAATCTGTAGTGCTTCTGGTAGGTGGATTCCGTGTTCGGTGTAGTAGATCGCTAAAGCGCGATCATAGATTCCTTTAACCTTGCTGAGATCAGCTACTACCCCGATCAAATCTTCAGTTGCAGCTGCACCTGCTTGGTCTCCCAAAGCCAGTTGGGCATCGGCTTTGTACCCAAGCGTTTCTACCAACGGCATCAGTTCTATACCTTGATTCGCGGCATTGAGAGCATCTTGCCATCGATGCTCAGAGGCATAGAGGCGGGCTAGTCCTGTAAACGCAGCTATATGTCGAGGGAAGAGGTCAAGAGCTTCTTGGTATCGCTGCTCAGACAGAACAAAGTTCCCGGACGCAAGAGCCAGATCCCCAGCCCGGACATGAAACCAAGCACGGGTTTCTGCTGGGTTCGTGTAGAAAGAGTCCATCTCCTGCATTGCTTCATCTAACAGTTGCCGTGCTGATGTTAAATTGCCAGTTAGCTCTAAATAACGAGCAACAACTGCATTGTGGCCAGTGTTAGATGTTTGGTCAGTCAGATTCTGCAATAATTGATGGGTTGCTTCATAGTCACCCAATTCCATTTGAATTGATGCTTTGAGCGAGACAGTGCTGGCATTATCAACAGATGAATTATTTAATACATCTAAGGCCTGTCTAAACTTATGTTGAGATAGTAAAGCTGATGCTAAGAGCATAGAAGAAACTTGATTATGGTGCGGCTGTAGTGCTAGGGAGCTACGTGCCGCCTGTTCTGCTCGTAACACATCTTCTATATCTCCAACTTCTCGAAAGCGCCGCAAATATTGATCGGCTAGTAGACGTAAGAATATTGAGGAATCGGGAGATTGAGCAACTTTCTCCTCATAGACGCTGATAATATGCGATCGCTCTAGATAATCAGGGAAGACTAGAGGAGAATCCTTGACTACTTGTGACTGCTTAACAGTCAGTAGTTGCCCAACAAGGTAGTATGTGCTGACTAATTTATTGGTGTAGCCTAAACTAATTGCCTGTGCATCAGAGGGTCTTAGTAAAATCAGTAGGCTAGCCAGCACTACTAATAATAGTATTCTTAGATACATAAATTTTACAAAGGATTGCCTAAATAAGGAAAGGTAGGCAGAAAGTTAGTATTGTCGGGACCGACATTATCGCTAGTTAACGCCGGAATTTGACCAGCCGTAATTCCTGTAACTGCATCACCAAAGACGACAGATGCTGTGACATCGATTACGTCATCTTTTGGTCTTCTACCACCAAAGTTGTTACCCAATTGAGAACCAAAGTAACTACCATTGGATTTAGAAAGGTCAGCTTGGATGACATCAGGAATTGCTACAGAAATAACTGCATTGGCTATACCTTGAGGTCTGCCAATTGCATTCACAAAAGCTTGAATGAATTGGGACTGATTGCTAGCATCTTTTGTTGGTGTTTGAAGATTACTATTATTATGGGCTTTGAAGTCCATAAAAAGTTCATTCAAGGCTGGAACTGCTAACCGTTCAATTTGAGCAAAGTTACCGTTTTGGAGTCTAGGCGTTTTTACACTAGTTGTTATCCAAGCACCAATCTTGCCACTACCAAGTAGTTCCCTGGGTAACTCAACAATGATTGAGTGGACATTAAATGGAGCTAGGGTATCTTTTGCTTGACCTGCTGGTCTAAAGGAAAGAACTTGGAAGGGAGGACTGGGATTAGGTTGCAAGTTATAGTTGCGATCTGGGATAATTTTAAAGAATTGCTCTAGATCGAAAAAGAACGGGTCTTTGCGTAAGCCAACGAAGACCTTCAATCCGTTATGTGTGCTGAATGCTTGGTTGAGTGGCCCTGTCCAATTTGCTGTAACTAAGGTGGATTCTGTTCCTACTTTTGTGGGACGGTCTGGTCCGTATACTGTGACAGTTTGCTGTGAGCCTGTGCCATTTATTTTAAATTGGAGTACGACATCTTCGATACTGTCACCATTGTTATCAACCTTGAACTGATATAGAACATTGGGGTCGAACGGCCTATTCTCCCTAGAAACAATGAGAGGATCAAAGTCCATTACTAGGACAGCATTATTAGGGTCATTTGGACTTTCAAATACAAACAAATCCGTGAGATCAGCAGCAGTCAGCTTAGTGGCCAGAAAAGTTGTGTCTTGGTGGTCTGAAGCTTTAGCTGAAGGAGGTGCATAGATTAGTACTACAAGCAAAATAGCGACAGCCGCTATGGTACGAAAAAAGCAAAGCAATCGTTTGATAAAAAAAAATGCCATGTGTTGGACTACTTCATCTATGAATAACCTGTTTTCAATTGGTATAAAAAAGGTGATATGAGCATTTGTCCTCATGGTTGCCCTCCTTGAGGTGTTTAGCCTCTAGTGTTGGTATGGAAATAGCAGGTTGATTTGGATTTCAAAAAAAAACTGTGGCTATTACCAAAGTGATCCACAGCTTATTTGCTCCTACTACTCACTTTCCAGACCAAAACTTGCTCATTTCTTACTCACTTTATTTAATTTCCCATGTTTGTAATTTATATTATTACTTGTATAATACATTAAGGAGGGCGACAACCAAGCAAAAGTCTTTAATGAAATCACAGAATTCTTGCGTGTTAGGAGACATCTCCAAAAATTCAATATGCTGTTTCCAAAACCTTGTAGAGACGTTCCATGGAACGTCTCTACATTCTTTGTCGGAGAGGACTAATATTCAGCACACTGTTCGTTACACCGAATTTGCATCTACCCAGTTTCCAGGTCTTTGGGATGATTGATGTTTAACGCCCCTGGTTAATTGTTGCCCATCTCCCCCGAAAAAATCGCTCTCCGTATTGCATACGACTTTTGTCAAAGGGAGAATTTCAATTTAGTGAGTCTGACTGCGGGTGGTTTCTTCCATCTTCTTCCTTAAACTTAGTGGTCTCATATCAGTCCAGACTTGCTTGATGTACTCAAGACATTCTGCCTTCAGTCCACTTTTGCCTGCATCCCGCCAGCCGAGTGCATTTTCTCGCTCAGCAGGCCAGATGGAATACTGCTCTTCGTGATTGACTACAACTTTGTAAATCGTGGTATCTTCTTTGTCGTCTTGATACATTTTTTTGCTCCTGTTAGTCTGTGTTTGGCTCTAGCTATTATTTAAGGACTAAAGTCCTTACCCTACGGGTAATGCCTCCGGATGCCACAGGCTGTACGTTAGTCGCTCATGGGGAAACCCCCAAGACCGCGCTAACTCACTACAAACCTTTAATTATTTACGACGTCCTACTTATTCCTGATCTTTGTGTTAATTGTTTTTAGAATAAGATAGCTTAGATAAATCAAATGTCCAAGAAGTATCATCGATTTGCATACTTTTTAACACTTGAACAATTGCATGTGTAACTGCCTGAAAGTTATTTATCTCAAGTGATGAAATAGTTTTCAAAGCTAAGTTTTCTTCTATATGTTTTATACCTTTCATTCCCACAAGAGCAGTAGCAATACCAGGAGTGCTGCGGGTGTATTGGAGTGCGCGTTGACAGTCAGTCCACAGTTTGTCACTCAAAGCAGTAGCGATGTGTTCGGGAATTTTACCAGCGATTTGTCCTTGATAAATAGAATTACTGGCTACGGGAATCATGCCTAAACGATAAGCAGCTTCTAAGATGGGAACTTTTTGTCCGGCAATTTGCTGAGTTGGTGACAGAAGTGCTTCTAGCATTACCATGTTCAAGGGAAATTGGATGAACCGGAATCGGTCTTGTTTATTTCCAGCTACTTCCTGAGCAATAGACTTAATTTTTGCTAAATCTAAATGCTCGCGGGAAGTTGGAGGTACACGAAAACCTTCCCAAGTTGCTAGACCATAAGCAGCTATTTTTCCAGCATCTACGGCATCTTCCATGACCTCAAAAGCTGCGCGTAACTTACTGTAGAAAATATCAGGCGCAATTTCTAATAGCTGTCTTTCGGGATTATGGATGTAGTAAACATCGATGGTTTGGAGTCCGAGATTTTTGAGGCTGCGGTTGAGCTGATCTTGCAGGTATTCTGGGTGTATGCAGTAACGTGATGCCGCGATATCTGTCATGTTGATTCTACAGTTACTTGGCTCAACATAGTGGTGCTGAAACCAGTCGGCTAGGTTGTTCTCTGGATGCGGTATGACTCCACCTTTGGTACAGATAATCAGTTCATCTCTGGATACCTCTCCCGATTCAAGAAGATTATAGATAGCTTTTCCTATACTACGTTCTGCTTGCTGGTAGCCATAACTAATTGAGGTGTCAATTAAGTTTACTCCGCACCGTACTGATTCTGCGATCGCTTGCGTCATCAGTTGGTCGGTTTGCTCATCCATTTGATTAATTAGCGTCCCAATGCCAATAGAACTGGTAATCAGTTCACCAGCTGCATAAAAAAAATTGGATGCACAATACTTTTGATGTTTTTCCCTGTAACGCCGTGTTCCTGCGGCTGTAACTCGACCTGGTATAGTCATTCTGATATTTTCTTTCATTCTTCTTTGCGCTCTCTGTGCCTCTGTGGTTTGTTTATTGGTATGATTTACTGTCAAGCTCTAAATAATTAACTGTGGAGCATTTAAAAAGCCACTGTCAATTAAGTAAGAGAAATAAGTATTTAGTAATTTGGCATTTACTGGTGGACAATTAATTGCAGTTTCTGCTAATCCAGTGAGAGTATTTTCATAATCTAATTGGGATGGTGATGACTCCTCTGCATTGCTTTTTGGTGTTTCGCTATCAGTAAAGGTGCCAATTAAAGGAGACAAAGCATTATCAGGCGATCGCTCGACTGCTTGTAGTAGTTCTAAGCGCCATTTTTCATAGGCAATTGGCTTGAGTGCATAACCAAAATCAGCAATGATATTAATCATTTCATTCCAAGGTTGAGGCTGAGGATTAATAATATGAAACACTTTGCCTAAGGATGCTTTTTGCCGAGATAAATAAATAATTGCTTTGCTAGCATAATCAATGGGAGTTAAATTCACCATTGAGTCATTAAGAGGCGCACTACCAAGTTGAATACAGCCTTTAATCATTCTGAAGGTGTGATCATTGACGTTGCAAACACCCGTAACTGAATGTCCAGAAATGCGGCCTGGTCTGTAAATAGAAATGGGAATACCGCGATCGCCTGCTATTTTGACTAATTTTTCGGCTACCCATTTACTCTGGGTATAACCACTTTTGATATTTTCACTGCGATTATTCGGGGTATCTTCGCGAATTATTTCTAGTTGGGAATCAGCTGCACCAACTACACCAATAGTGGAAATAAAATGTACTGGCTTAACTTTAACTTGAGCCGCTAATCTTAATACTTCTTGAGTGCCTAAGACGTTGGCTACTTTGAGTTGGGAATATGGGTATGTAAAGTTGACAAATGCACCATTATGATAGATGACATCTATTTGGCTGGCGAAATTGCTAAACTCTGACTCTGACAATCCCAATCGCGGTTGAGATAAATCTCCCATGACGGGAATCATGCGATCGCTAAAACTTTCATCCCAAAGTAAGTAAGATTGTAAGCTGTTTTGCAGCCTATTTTTACCATCTACAGTTGTGTTAGCACGCACCAGACAATAAATCTTTGCTGATGTTTGTTGTAGTAGTTCGTAAAGTAAAAATACTCCTAAAAACCCAGTTGCACCTGTTAAGAAAATGAAATTTACTTCGCTGTAATCTACTGGACTTCCTACAGGACGAATTTCTGGGTCTAAAACAGCTTCAGCATTGAGATCAATATTGGTGCAATTAACTTCCTGTTTGTTGTCAATGCTTTGAGCTAAATCAGCAATAGTAGCTGCATTAAAAAATTCTCGTAAAGGTATATCTACGTGAAAAGTGTTGCGGACTTTGGCAAGTAACTGAGTGATTAGTAGGGAATGTCCACCTAATTCAAAGAAGTTATCATGAATACCAACTTGTGTCAAATTCAAGAGATTTATCCAAATCTCAGCCAACTGCTTTTCTGTGGGAGTACGTGGTGCTACATAAGTCTGTGCTAGCTGAGGACGAGTGTGTTCAATGGCTAGCAAGGCTTGACGGTCTATCTTACCATTGGGTGTTAATGGCAGTGTTTTCAAGAAAACAAAAGCTGAAGGTAACATATACTCAGTTAGCTTTTGCAAACAGAAATTGCGTAGTTCCCCTGGGAGTGCAGATTCAAGTTTTTGGTTGGTGAGTCCTGATGGAGAATTGACAACTATATACGCTACTAAACGCTGATCACCAAGTTTTTCCTGTGTTGCTAGGACTACAACTTCCTGTACACTAGGATGCTGTCTCAAGGTAGCTTCAATTTCCCCTAATTCAATACGGAAGCCACGAATTTTCACTTGGTTGTCACTTCTTCCGAGAAATTCTAGATTTCCATCTGGCAAGTAACGTACTAAGTCTCCGGTTTTGTATAATTTTGCTTCGGGTATGAAAGGATTTTGAATAAACCTCTCGGTTGTTAGTTCCGGTCGATTGAGGTAACCTCTACTGAGTGACGCGCCACCAATATAAAGTTCGCCTGGTACGCCTATGGGTACGGGACGTAGCTGTGTGTCTAGTACGTAAACTTGGGTATTAGCTAAGGGTTTACCCAGAGGTACTGTGTGTGAATTATGGCTATATTTTCGGCTGTAAACTGGGTAAGTTAGCACTCCTACAGTTGTTTCTGTCGGGCCATAATGGTTAAAAATCTGACATTTTGGTGCTTGTGCTTGAATTTTCTCAATTAAATCCCAACTGCTGACTTCTCCACCCAAAATTAGACACTGACGAGGGAGGAGAGTCTGAGGAGGAGAGGATGCTATTAAAGCAGCTAAGTGAGAGGGAACAATCTTTAAGCAGTCGATGGGATGCTGTTGGAAGTAATCTGCTAGTGCTTGGGGATCTGATGCTTGCTCTTGAGATAAGATATGCAGACATCCACCGTGACACAACGCTGCGAAGATGACTGTGTTACCCAAGTCAGCCGCAAATGTGGAAACAGTAGCGAAGCTTCCGCCTTTTGGCAAGTCGAGTCTATCTACAACACCGTATAAGTAATTGAGGAGTTGCTGATGTTCAACGCCAACTGCTTTGGGTTTACCTGTAGAACCAGAGGTGAAAATAGCATAAACTAAATTTTCTGGTTTTACCAAAGTTTGAGGATTACTTTGATTTTCTTGGGTAATTACTTCCCAGTTTTTATCTAAGCAAATGACTTGTACAGCAGTTTCCGAAAGTTGTTGAACTAGTGAATCTTGGGTTAATAAAACTGACGCTTGCACATCCTGTAACCGAAATTCTAAAGCTTCTGGTGGTAATGCTGGATCTAGTGGTACGTAAGCTGCACCAGCTTTGAGAATAGCTAAAAGAGCAATAATGTTGAGGTGCGATCGCTCTAAATAAATACCTACTAGTGTTTCTGTATCAACTCCTAATTTTTGTAGGTAGTGAGCTAATTGGTTGGCGCGATTATTCAGTTCAATATATGTTAGTTGTTCTTCTTGAAATACAACAGCAATGTTGTGTGGTGTTTGCTCTACCTGTGCTTCAAACAGATGATGAATACACTTATCTTTTGGATGATTAATATGAGTTTGATTGAAATCAATTAATAATTGTTGTCGTTGGCGATCGCTGAGAATTTCTAACTCACTAACTGTAGACTCTATATTGTTAGCTACACTTGCTACTAAAGTCAGAAATTGTTCTGCTAATCTGGCAATATCTGCTTGTACAAATAAATTAGTATCGTAATGAAATTCTGCACATAAATAAGCTTCTGTACGTATGCAGGAAAGCTTGATTTTGAATCTATCAAAACAGACATACTGCTGATGAAGAGAAAACGAAACCCCATCGCTGTAATAAGTGCTTGGATGTTCCTCAAACTCAAAGCTTATTGGCAATTTGGCGGTTGTTTCTGTTTCTTCTTCACCAATAAAATATTCCTGGTATTGATGGTGATTGCGTAGAGTTTCGCTCGTTTGCGATAAAATTTCCTTAAATTTAAAATTATCTTGAAAACTACAACGAATTGGTAGCCATTTAGCTAATAGACCCATTATTGTATGTAGTTCTTCGTAGTTTCTGCCATGAAAAACAGTACTTACAAAAATATCTGATTGTTTTAATATTCTGTAGAATAATATTTGCCAACAAGCTAGTAATAATTCACTAATTGTAGTTTTATTTATAGTAGCGATCGCTTCCAGCTTTTTCACTAAACTGGAATCTATATTGATAGAGTAACAATCAGTCTCAAATGTGTCGATAAACTTACTCTCGAAAGGCAGTATATGAGGAATTTGGTTGACGAAATTTTGTCCTTGCCAGTAATTTTTTCCTGTTTCTGCTTCTTCTGCTTCTATCAGTTCATTCTGCCATTCAGAAAATTGAATGTACTGTACTCCTGGCTCTGGTATTTCTTTACCATCTAAATGTGCAGCATAATTATCGCTGATTTCTTTGACTAAATTTTTGATTGTCCAGCTATCTGCACACAATGACGGCAAAGTCAATATTAAAAGATACTGTTGTTCTGATAAAGTTAACAGGCAAGAACGTAATAATGGACTTTGCTCAAATTGACAAACATAAGACTTCTCTTGCTGCAATAATTCTGCAATTTTATTTTGTTGTTCCTGCCCAGCTAAATCACTGAGATTGATATTATTCCAGGATATATTACAACTATCTGCTATTACTTGAATAGGAAATTTTATGCCAGGACGACGATGAAATGTAGTCCGGAAAATTTCATGCTGATTGATAATTTGCTGTAAGGCTGCTTGCAGAACTTCTATTTTAATTTTGCCTGCAATTAAAATGCTACATTGGGCGCGATAAACATCACTATCTTGTTGGAGTAACCACAAACTTTTTTGCTGTGGAGAGAGTCGAAAGCCCTCAATTGTTTCAGCTTGCATAGTAATCTGCTTTGATTTTTGAATTTATTTTGTGTAGGTGGGGAGTGGGGAGTGGGAAGCTAACAGGTGTAGGTTTTTTATTTGGTTATGAATGGTGACTCTTAAACGGAGTTCTCAACAGAATAAATGAACCACAGAGACTCAGAGAACACGGAGAAATCAGTAATACAGAGGTTGATGGCGTAAGGTTTTTGAGTGTTGTTTTCTTTGTCAGTGAGGAAGTAGGAAGGAAAAAAGATTTAATTTTCCGTTATCTGCGCGGATGGACTACCCTACGGGAAGCCACAAAGTTTTGATGTTTGTATAGCCGACGATTTCTCATGGCTAGGGCTAAGTACAAGATGAGTGTTATGGATTATTTGAGATATATTATCATAAATTTTGCGATAATTTCTCAAGAAAATTTTGTGCTTAGTGCATTTCACCCATAGCCACCAAAATTTTACGTGGCCCCACATAAGGGTTACGACCATGTGCAGTCAGCATATTATCCAGCATTAACACATCACCTTGCTGCCAAGGAAAACTCACTTTGGCTTGCTCGTAAACTGAGCAAATTTCCTCGACTACAGCATCTTCAATAGGAGAACCATCGCCATAATAAACATTTCGGGGCAGTTTTTCTGCGCCAAAAGTTGATAACAAAGAGTCTTTGACGGCTGGTTCTAAGCAAGATACATGATGCAGCTGAATTTGGTTGAAAAAGATTAACTCACCAGTTTGAGGATGCTTGGTTATAGCAGGCCGTACTTGCCGAGTCAAAAAATGATCCTCTTCCTTCCACTCAAAATCAATCTTAGCTTGATGACAGTATTTTTTAACTACTGTGCGATCGCTTGTATGGAAAAATTCTTGCCAGCTGACATCCAAACCTTGAATGTAGTTACGAACATACATTAATTGCTTTTGTTCAAAGTGCGATCGCAACTTCGGATCAAGTAACTGATATACTTTGCGACAATCCACTATAGGTGTTTCGCCACCAACTTGAGGACTTTGCAAGCAGAAAAACCAAATTTTTAAAGGCCAGCAGTGTAGATGTGAACTTTCGTTGTGAAATAAAATAGCTTGGTCTGATGGATATGGGGTAGAACCGTAAACTTTCCCGCCTATTCCCTCGCGTGGTAAATCGCCATACTCACCAAACAACTGTGGACAAATAGCTTGTGCTAAATTCTCAAATGCTGATGGTGAATCAATATTAAAACCTCTAAACAGCAAAGCACCATGAGATAACAATTTTGATTCAATTAATTCTTTGTGACTTTTCACCCAGTCAATCAGATCAATTTGCTCAACAGCAGGTTTAATCACGAGGGGAAGTGTTTCACCAGGCTGTAGATAATCGGTGGTGATTAGTTGTCCCTGTGGCAACTTCATCGCCTTAGGCTTAACCTGCATAAACTTTTTCAGTTTGCTTTGTTCTTGTTTTGCTTGTTCCATCATTTGTTGTTTCTTTTCAACTTCAGTTAGCATTTCTAAAGTGTTAATTCTGGCATCAGGTTGAGCAACAATACTCTGCAATAAAATGGCAAAATGCTCTGAGATGCGAGTAATAGTAGCAGCATTAAATAAATCGGTATTATACTTCCAAGTCCCCACAATTCCTGATGGTGTTTCTGCCAAAAATAAAGCTAAATCAAACTTTGCTAGACCGTTATCAATCTCCATCGGTGCGAGGGTGAGGTCTGAAAGTTCTACAGTAGGCATAGGAACATTTTGCAGAACAAATAACACCTGAAATAGTGGTGTGGCACTAGAATTTCTATCTGGACGTAATTCTTCTACTAACTTGGCAAAAGGTAAGTCTTGGTGGGCATAAGCCCCCAAAGTGACTTCACGCACCCGCCCTAGCAGTTCTTGAAAACTAGGGTTGCCAGATAAGTCGGTGCGTAAAACCAGCAAGTTGACAAAGAAACCGATTAGTGGTTCAATTTCGGCTCGATTGCGGTTGGCGACATCAGTGCCAACTATAATGTCATCCTGATTTGTGTAGCGATATAAAAGTATTTGAAAAATTGCCAGTAGGGTCATAAACAGTGTGACTCCCTCTTGGCGGCTGAGTTTTTTGATTTGTTCGGATAGCTCAGGGGAAAGTAAGAAGGATGCCTCTGTAGCCTCTATTTTGACAGTAGATGAGAAGTTGCTGGCTATTTTGTGTAGATCCAAACTTGTAGAAGCACCTGCTAACTGTTTTTGCCAGTAGGACAGTTGGGTTTCTAGTGTTTTACCTTGCAACCATTGTCGCTGCCAGTAAGCAAAATCAGCATATTGGATAGAAAGTTCTGCCAAGGGTGAAGGCTTTCCAGAAGAAAAAGCTTCGTAAAGTGTGACTATTTCTTGGTTAAGTACCCCACTAGACCAGCCATCAAAAATAATATGGTGTATTGTCAGGAGTAAAACATACTCTGCTGCGTCTAACTTCAACAATTTTGCTCGCAACAAAGGTGACTGGGCTAAATCAAACGGTTGTGCTGCTTCTTGTTGAGCTAGCTGCAACACCTCTGCTTCTCGCTGATTTGCCGACAATACTTGCAACTCTACCACAGGTAGTTCTAAGGTCAAAGCTGGGGCGATCGCACAAATTGGTTGACCATCTGCGGCCGGAAAACTCGTTCGCAAAGCTTCATGTCGTCTGATAATTTCATTGAGGCTCTGTTTTAATGCAACTATGTTGAGCGCACCTGTAATACGTACAGCATTAAAGTGGTTATAGGCAGGGTTGTTTGGTTCTAACTGGTCGATAAACCACAACCGTTGTTGTGCAAATGACAGTGGCTCCTTACCATTCCGGGGGATGGGTACTATGGGCGGTGACTGGAGATGCTCCTGTGACTGCTTCATTATCTCCACAGACTTTGCTAAGGTTACCACTGTGGGAAAGTCAAAAATATTACGCAAAGGTAGTTCTATGTGGAATACATTCCGCAACTGGGAAACAACCAAAGTTGCTAATAAGGAATGTCCTCCCAGGTCAAAAAAGTTATCATCAACACCCACTTGCTCAACACCAAGCACCTGCGACCAAATACCAGCTATCATTTCCTCTGTAGGTGTGCGGGGTGCAATATAAGACTGCGCTAAATTTCGTTGTGACCAATCTGGTACTGGTAATGCCTTACGGTCTATTTTGCCACTAGGACTCAGGGGAAATGCTTCCAGCAGTAAGAAAGCTGACGGTATCATATAGTCTGGCAATCTTTCTTTGAGTGAATTGCGTAGCTCTAGGATTAATTCACTGCTAACTGCTGGGTCGTTTGTTGGTATTTGGTCGCTGGATACAATCATATAAGCTACCAAACGTTTTTCACCAGGGATATCTTCCCTGAGTATAACTACAGCCTCCCTGATTGCTGGATGCTTTGCTAGTAGAGCCTCTATTTCTCCCAGTTCAACACGAAAGCCACGAATTTTTACTTGATGATCAATACGTCCTAAAAACTCAATATTCCCATCAGGTAACCATCTTCCTAAATCTCCGGTTTTATAAATTAAATCTCGGTAAGTTTCTGGTAATAATTTAGTAGTGTGGGGAAAAGGATTGGCAACAAAGCTTAAATTTGTTTTTTCTTCATTTTTCCAGTAACCATTACCCACTCCAATTCCTGCAACACAAATTTCCCCAGGAACTCCAATTGGTAATAAGTTGAGTTTTGGGTCAAGAATATAAATATTTAAGTTTGCTAATGGTTTACCAATAGGAACTGTTCGTTGGCTCTCTGGTAAAGGTTTTTCTACAATGTACTGAGTAATATCATCAGCAGCTTCAGTTGGACCGTAAGCATCAGCTACTTTGATGGAAGGATAAATCCTCAACCATTGATTTAGCCTTTGAACTGATACTGGTTCTCCTACTACCATCATCCACTTCAAATCAAGTAACAATCTTTGGTGAGGTAATAATTGAGAAATATAGTCTATTAATCCGCCAAATACTGCTGGTACTAATTCAACAACAGTTATTCTTTGTTCTTGAAGAACTTTAAATAACTTTTCAGGTACAAAACCGCTTTCAATATCGACTATGACTGTTTTTCCACCAATTAATAGCGGTGCTAGAAATTGCCAGACAGAAATATCTGTAGAAGCAGCAGCGCTTTGGAGAAAACAAAAATCTTCATTCAACTCTAAAGCATCAAACTGAGCATAAATATGATTGATTGCACCATCATGCCTAACAATTGCCCCCTTAGGTAAACCAGTTGACCCCGAAGTATAGAGCATATATGCCGGATCGCTGGCTACATTAATAATTTCTAAATTTTCTTGTGGTAAATTCTTAAAATCTCTTTGATCGTATATGTCAATATTTATTAACTGATTGAAATTTGCTACCTGAGGTTTGATATCTGAACAGACTAGGAATTGTAGGTGCGGACAATCTTTTTGTAAATTTATGAGTATATTTAAGCAAGAAGAATCTGTTAAAAGAATCTTCACTTCGCTGTTATATACCATGTACTTGATTCTATCTGAGGGATACGTACTATCAATTGGTACGTAAGCTCCACCAGCTTTATATATGGCAAGTATGCCGATAAGAAAATTAATATCTCGCTCTTTGAGAATTCCCACGAATTCTCTTTGTTTGACTCCTAAATTCTGTAAAAATCTAGCGAGTTGATTGGCTTTTTGATTTAATTCTTGGTAAGTGAGTTCAAGATTGCCAAAAACTGCTGCTATGCGGTTTGGTGTTTGCTCTACCTGCTGTTCAAATAACTGGTTGATAGTCTGATTTAAGGGATATCCTGCTTGCAAATTATTGTTAAAAGCTGATAGAATTTTATATTCATCTTCTGCTTTGAGGAAGGAAATATCGACAATTTGTGTATAACAATCAGAAATAATAGCTTCCAGGATATTCAGGTAATATTTAATAATAGTCTTAATAGTTGTTTCTTGAAAAAGACTATCGACATATTTTACCTGACCTTGGATAGAGTTTCCAGTTACTTTAAAAGCAAATGTTACATCATTATTTATGTTAATATATTCGTGAATGTTTTCTAATAAAATTGCAATATCAAAAATTGGGCATCTGTTTGGTGTTTTTGGTATTTCCAATAAGCTAACTAATTCATCAAAATTATAATCTTGATGGCTATAGGCGCTAACCATTTTTTCTTTAACATGAAGCAGAAAATCTTTAAAGGTAACTTGACTATCTACATACAAGCGTAAAGGTAAAATTTTATTACTTGTATTTTCGTTAATTTCTGCATTCTGATAAGTTGGCGAACCAATAATTACATCATTACTACCAGTATATTTTCGCAACAATATACCAAGCGCTGAGACAAGCAATAAATAAATGGATAGATAAGAATGATTTGTAAACTTAATCAGAGATGCTGATAATTTATCTGGTAAATTAAACTCAACAGACTTATTCTTTCCTCGATAAATTGCAGGTCTAATGAAATCTGTGATGAAATTTGATTCTGGTAGTTCTCCAGATAGCTGATTTACCCAATAAAATTTTTGTGAAAATAACTCTTCAGGAGTAATTAAATCTTGAATTTGCTGATTAATTGTCATTTGTTACCTTTTTTATGTGAATTGTAATCTTGGTCAATTTATCGTGTCAAATAATTATCAAAAAACTATTTTATATTTGAACACTCATTTCATTTTTAGCGATCGCAATATGCTTTAATATCAACTAAAATATACAATTTAGCTGTTTTACATTAGGAAATATAATTTAGATAAGTTTTGTAAAATTTAAAAATTATTTGAGGAGGTACTTGAAAAACCAAGCCTAATGTTAATAAAAAATTATAATAAACGTTTTGCATTGGCATCCCTTTTAAACAAGCTGTTAAACTATTAATTACGCTGCTGTTGGTATGCCAATCAATATTAAAAGAAATTGACATATCTAAACTTCTTACATGATGCAAAGTACCAGGAGGCATATATAAAATATCGCCAGGATTTACAATAATTTCAATTGGTCTAGCATTTTTATATTTTGGATACTTATCAAAATCAGGATTCTCTGGATTGACCTTAAACCATCGCCAATCATATCGATAACAATATTTTTTGTCCTCATATGTGAGTATAGTAAATTTTTTGCGTCCAACAATTTGGAAAAAAAGATTATTTGTTAAAAGACAATCAAAATGTAATGGAGTTAGGCTATTAGATGCTCCTATAAAAAATTGACAATAGCGCCACCATTTTTCTGTATACCATTTTGGTAAATAATTTGTGGGAAATTGAACATCTCTAATGAGATGAGGAACTAAGCTAAACAGAGGAATATCATGGCAATAAGGAGGTGATGCAACATTTTCATGATATTTGTTTTTTATTTCAAATTCTTTAATGATTTTTGTATACTCTTTGAGTGTAAAATTGTTAGTTTTTATGGTGCCGTTAGTAAACTCCTTAGCACAAATATTAATTTCTGGGGCACTTTCTTGCAAAAAATCTAATGACCATTTACCAAAAGCATCCCAATTTTCAATTAATCCAGAAATGATGACTGGTTTTGCTGGCTTTACATAACTTGAAATAAATTCTTGATGTGAAAGTTTGTAGTGTTTGTCAATTATTGAAGATGAAGTAATCATGATTAAAGTTTGGGAAAAGAAAGATGTATTAAAATAAGCTTAATCAGATTGAGGTAATAAATTCCACTATCCTCATATTCCTAATTGCACGCAGTTAAATTAAAATTAAATATTATTTGTTTTTCCAACATCACAGAGATGTTTTGCTCTCGATCCGTCAGCAAAGATAATTCCTGAATACGCACTTCAGGATGATTTATTATGTTTTGGAGTAAGATATCAAAATGCTGCAATATGCCAGTAATTGTTGCAGCGTCGAAGCGGCGGAAATCATAATCAATGCCAATACAAAAACTGGAACCTGGATAAACAGCTATTGCGATAGGATAGTTAGTCTTATAAAAAGTACTTGAATCAGAGAATATAGATGAATTTGAGATATCTATAATACTATGCCCTTCTTGTAAAATTTTCTCTACTGGTGCGTTTTCATAGACTAAAATGCTCTCAAATAAAGGTAAGCTACGTGGTATTTCACTCCATCCTTGAATCTCTACCAATGGTGTCCATTCATACTGGCGCATTTCAACTATTTGTTTTTGAAGTTGCTTCAGCCACACCAGCAGAAATTGTTCAGCGTCCACGTCCACCCATACAGGCAAGCTGTTAACAAATAATCCTAAAAGTGGTTCTTCTCTGACTAGTTCGATAGGACGACCAGCAACAGTACACCCATAAAGGACTTTTTTTTCACCACTATAGTGACTCAAAAGAATAGCCCATAATCCCTGAAAAAGTGTACTCAGCGTCAGCTGATGCTGTCTTGCTAGAAACTGTAGGGCTGTTGTGGTTGCTGTCGATACAGTGATGCGTTGTTCTTCATATTTTGCTTCCTGGGGAGAAAGATTTTTTGCATTTAACTTTTGTAAGGAAGTAGGGGTTTTTAAACCATGCAATGCTTGTCGCCAGAATACCTCTGCTTCAGATATATTTTGCTTTTGCAACCAGTTGATGTAATGCCGATAGGGAATGCTGGGTGTTAACGATACTTGCTTACCTTGACAAAGTCCTTCATAAATTTGAATTACCTCATTCAGCACTATAGGTACTGACCACCCATCTAAAACGATAAAGTGTCGGCTCCAAACAAATTGATAACAATCATCTGTGAGGCGGAACAAACTCAGACGCATTAAACATTCTTGAGACATATCAAAGCCTCGCTGGCGATCGCTCTCCAGAAATGACTTTAATTGCTGTTGCTGTTGACTAGAATCTATTTCCCGCCAATCATGCTCATCTAGAGTTATTTGGATTTCTCGATACACCACTTGTAGTGGTTTGTTAATGTCTTCCCAATAAAAACCAGTGCGTAAGATTGTGTGTCTAGCTGCTACTTCTTGCCAAGCTTGCTCAAAAGCTGCAACATTAAGATGACCACGCAAAACAAAGGGCATCTGAAAAAAATACAGTCCCAATTCCGGAGCAAATAAGCTGTGAAACAGAATCCCTTTTTGTATTGGTGACAGTTCGTAAATATCTTCGATGTTTTCTGTTTTCATTTTTTTTGATTGAGTTTTGTCAGAAAATTATCTAAATCTTTTTGGTTTAAATTTGCTTGCGGAAAGTCGGAGGGTGTATAACTTGCGCTGTTGTGAGACGGAGGTTGAGGGGGTGTCAACGGAATTTCCTCTTCCAGTTGCTTCTCTTGATTTACCTGCACCACGGCTGCGAGTTCGGCAATTGTCTGATATTCAAACATCTGCTTGGGGGTAAGTTGTAAACCCGCTTGATTGGCTTTAGCAACAATGCGAATGCTGAGAATCGAATCTCCACCTACCTCAAAGAAGTTGTCATAGATACCAACTTGCGGTAGTTCTAGAATATCTGCCCAAATTCCAGCTAACACTTCTTCAACCTGGGTACGAGGTGCGACAGCAAACTCTGCCTTGCTGGTATCGGGTACTGGTAAAGCTTGGCGGTTTATTTTGCCATTGGGCAATAACGGTAAAGCCTGCAACTGCATGAATACCGACGGCAGCATATACTGGGGTAGCTTTTCCTGCAAAAATTCGCGCAGATGGGTATTATTTAGGGCAGATTGTGTTTTTACTACTACATAAGCAATTAGCCGCTTGTTACCTGTTTGTTCTTCATGGCAGATAACCACAGCCTCCCGCATCGATGGGTGTTGTTTGAGTACTATCTCAATCTCTCCTAACTCAATACGGTAACCGCGAATTTTAACTTGCTGGTCAATTCTGCCGAGAAACTCAATGTTTCCATCTGGTAAGTAGCGAGCTAAATCTCCGGTTTTGTAGAGACATCCTGTTTTTATGAAAGGATTGGTAATAAACTTTTGATTTGTTAAGTCGGGATGATTGAGGTAGCCTCTAGTTACACTTGCACCACCAATGTGTAACTCACCAGGCACTCCTATGGGTACTGGTTGTAAGCAAGAGTCTAATATATAGATTTGCGTATTAGGAATTGGTCGCCCAATGGGAACTGTATTAGAGTTAAGTGGGGTTTTTCCTGGCTCAATGGGGTAGGTTAGTACACCGACAGTAGTTTCCGTGGGGCCGTAGTGGTTAAAAATGCGGCACTCAGTAGTTAATTGCTGAATTTGCTCAATTAACTGCCAATTACAAGCCTCACCACCTAAAATCAGGCGTTGTCGAGGTAAGATTTTTTCTGGTTGAGAAGCTGTCATTAGAGCTGCCAGGTGAGCAGGAACAATCTTAAGGCAATCGATGGGGTGTTGGTGAAAATAGTCTGCTAGTGCTTCTGGGTTGGAAATCCGTTCTGAGGAAACTATGTGCAGACATCCGCCTGTACAAAGGGAAGGAAAGATAATGGTGTTGCCTAAATCAGCTGCAAAGGTAGAAATGTGAGCAAAGCTGTTACATCCAGATAAGTCTAGCGTTTGAACGATCGCGTTGAGGTAGTTACTCAGTTGTCGATGCTCAACTGCAACTCCTTTGGGTTTGCCAGTAGAGCCAGATGTGAACAATACATAGACCAAATTTTCAGGATTCACGCTGCTATGAGGATTTTCCTGGCTCTGGTGAGCGATCGCATCCTCTTCCTGATCCCAGCATATTACCTGTGCTGAATGTTCGGGGAGGGTTTTGACTAGCTGCTGTTGAGTTAATAATATTGGTACTTTGGCATCTGCCAGCATCCAGGCTAAACGCTCTTGGGGATACGCTGGATCTAGGGGAATATAAGCTCCACCAGCTTTGAGAATAGCTAATAATCCGATAATTAATTCTAGCGATCGCTCCATATACAGTGCAACCACTACTTCAGATCCTACTCCGTGCTGGCGCAAGTAATGAGCTAGTTGATTAGCTCGTGCATTTAACTGTGTATAAGTTAGTTGTTGTTGCTCAAAGATAACAGCTATTTGCTCTGGTGTGCGTGCTACTTGTTCTTCAAATAGCTGATGTAGGCACTTATTTGAGGGATAATCGACAGTTGTATTGTTGAACTCAACGAGAATTTTTTGTAATGTGCGATCGCTGAGAATATTTAGCTGACTAATGGTAGCTTCAGGATTGGCAATTGCATCTTCTAATAAAGTTTTGAACTGTTCTGATAAAGTTTGGATATCTTGAGTATTATACAAATTTGCATCAAAATGTAATTCAGTAATTAAACTATCACTTTTGTCAATGCAAATTAAATTAATTTTAAATTTATCGATACAAGAATACTGTTTATATAGAGAAAATGATAGGTCTGCAACAGAATAATTTTCTGCAAATTCAAAACTAAATGGACAAAAAGCTTCTGATTTAAATGTTTCCTCCCAGGTAAAATATTCTTGCCATTCGTAGGCGTTATTTGCAGACTCAGTTACTTGTTTTAATATTTCACTAAATTTAAATTCTGCTTCTAAATGAAAACAAAGTGGTAAATACTTAGTTAACAGTCCTAAAGCTTGGTCTAATTCTTCATATTTTCTCCCATCACTAGCAACACCAATAAACATATCTGGCTGTCTGGTGATTTTCCAAAGCATTATTAGCCAACAAGCTAGCAGAAAATCACATTTATTGACATTATATATATGAGTTAATGATTCTATTTGTTTTACTAAATCATTATTGATAGTTAAAGAAATACATTGAGGCTGAAATTCTGAAGTTTCAATTTGTTGATTTTCAAACCAAAGATGCAAATTATCAATAGAAGTAATATCTTGTTTGCGCCAATACTCTTTCCCTAGCTCTGACTCTTCTGAATCTAGAAGTTCGTTTTGCCATTCAGCAATATCTGCATATTGTATTGGTTCATTACTAATATCTTGACCTTGTAAGCAGGCTGAGTATGAAGTACTAATTTTATTTATCAAATATTTGAGAGTTGAGCTATCTGCGATTAATGCAGATAAATTTAATATTAGTATATATTTTTCTGAGGATAAACTGACAATGTATGCTTGGAATGGTGGATTATTTTCTAAATTAAAATGTACTGTTTTTATTTCAGTCAATAGTGACTCAATTTTACTTTCTTGCTCTTGCCAGGACAAATCAGTGAAATTAAATTCAGTCAGAGAAATATTATAATTATCAACTATCACTTGTAATGGTATTTCCATTCCGGGAAGGAAAGAAAAAGTAGTCCGCAGAATCTCATATTGATTAACAACATTTTGTAATGCTGTTTTTAACACATCAGTCTTCAATTTTTCGGTGATTAGAACTGCACACTGGACGCGATATGGTGCAGTTAAATCATTTTGTTGTAATAACCATAAATGCTTTTGTTGGGGAGATAATCTAAATCCTGAAATTTGTTGTTTTTGCATATTCAAAACCTGTTTTTTGCACTAAACTTCCTGACAATTGTATTCTTCAGCCATCCCGACTACAACCTTACGTGAGCCTTGAAATGGCATCCTACCATGTGCAGCCAGCATATTATCCAGTAGCAATATATCTCCTGCTTGCCAAGGAAAAATAATTGCTTCTTGCTGATAAATTTCTCGAATTTCTTCTAATATCGAAGTCTCAATGGCAGAACCATCACCGTAATAACTATTGCGAGGTAAATTTTCTTCTGAGAAATCAGCCAAAAGCTGTGCGCGAATAGTTGGTTCTAGATTAGATACATGGAATAAATGAGCTTGATTAAACCAAACTATTTCGGATGTCTGGGGATGCTTGGCAACGGCTTGACAGATTTGACGAGTTTTTAAGCTGATACCGGAAGTATCACTATCTTTCCACTCTAATTCAATTCCTATTTTCTGGCAATATGCTTCTACTTCAGATTTGTTATTAGTATTAAAGACATTCTGCCAGGATAAATCTAATCCTATTCCATAGTTTCGCACATACATTACTTGTTTTTGCAGGAACTTTTCTTTAATTTTTGTATCTAAACGAGCAAAAATCCGGCGACTATCTGCAATTGGCGTTTCTCCTCCTTGTGGCGCTTTATTAATACAAAAAAAGGCAATTTTCATCGGCCAAGTACGAGAGTAAGACATTTCATTATGTAAAGGAATGAAATGAGTTGCCGGATATTCAGTAGAAGTATAAATATTTTCACTGACCTGAGTACGTGGCGTAGAACGATAAGAATATTGCAGCAAGTTTCCTGAAATTGCTTGCATAAATTGCTCAAATTCAGTTATATTTTTGACGTTAAAATCTCGAAAAAGTATGCCTCCATGTTGCAATAAATTCTTTTCAATCCAAGGGCGATTATGCTGAGTCCAAACTATCAGATTTAAGGATTCTACATTTGGTTGCACAATTAAAGGAAGAGAGGTTTTGGGTTGCAAATACGAGATTTTGATTAATTCGTCTGGGGATACACTGACAGATTTACGATTGATAATCCCCAATTTTTTGATTTTTTTATTAAAACTGGTATTTGTCATTGTTAATTTTCTGATTTAATTGCGGATAGTTTTTCGTTTAATCATCTTTAATTTCTGATGTTCTGTGGCTTGAAGTTCTTGTTTTTGCAGTTTCTGTTGTTCTCTATCAATTTGAGCAATCATTGTTGCTAGTTCATTGAGCGTTGTATTTGGATGTGCAACAACATGGCTTAGAAGTGTGTTTAAATATTTAATCAATCGAGAAATACTAGCCTTGTCAAATAAGTCAGTTTTATACTCAAACCTGCCTTTAAGACCTTCTGGACTTGGCCAAATTTCTAAAAGTAAATCATGTCGCACTGGATTGCTGTCAACCTCAAATGAAGTGAGGGTTAAATTTGGTAGTTCTAACGGCGGCATGGGAGTATTTTGGAGGACAAACCATGCTTGATACAATGGATGATGATTTAAATTTCTTTGTGGTTGTAGTTCTTCTACGAGTTTTTCAAAAGGCAAGTATTGATGTGCATAGGCTTCTAAGGTAACTTGACGCGATCGCACCAATAATTCTGAGAAACTAGGATTACCAGATAAGTCGATACGTAGCACCAAGGTATTGACAAAGAATCCAATCAGTTTTTCAATCTCCACTCGGTTGCGGTTGGCGATGGGTGAACCAATTCGGATATCTTGAGTACCTGTAAAACAATAAAGCAACACTTGGAAAGCTGCTAGCAATGTCATGAATAAAGTTACCCCTTTTTCACGACTTAGCAGATTAATCGCCTCACTTATCTCTGGAGACAATGTAAATGATTGCTTTGCACCTTGGTTAGTTTCAACAGTTGCACGCAAAGATGGTTTAGGCAATGCTAATCGGGGACATGTACTACCTAGTTGTTGTTTCCAATAAGCAAGCTGGGTTTGTAATACATCTTTTTGGAACCATTGGCGCTGCCAAACTGCAAAATCTGCATACTGGATAGGTAATTCCGCAAGTTGCAAAGGCTTACCAGTGCAAAAGACGGGGTACAGCGCTGCTAATTCCTCAACTAATATCCCCATTGACCAGGCATCTGAGACAATGTGGTGTATTGTCAGCAGGATGATGTATTCTTGTGCGTGCAATTGCACTAGAGTCACCCTGAGTAAAGGGCATTGGGTTAAGTCAAAAGGTTGTTGCGCCTCTTGTGTGGCTAACTGATGGATCTCTAGTTCTTGTTCTAATAAAGAGCATTCACTTAAATCTATGACGGGGATGGACAGATTTAGGATGGGAGCAATAACCTGTATTGGTTGACCATCTATAGTTTGAAAGCTGGTTCGCAAAGCTTCATGACGCTGCACAATTTCCTGGAAACTCTGCTTGAGTGCAACAATGTTGAGCGAACCCTGAATCCTTACAGCGTGGAAAATGTTATAGGCACTGTTGTTTGGTTCCAACTGGTCGAGAAACCACAGTCTTTGTTGAGCAAATGATAGCGGTAATTGTGGCGATCGCTCAACTCGCTCAATATTCGTCTGTTCAACTCCTGAGTTTGCCTGAATCGCTTTTTCAATTTCTTTTGCTAGTCCAGCAATAGTTGGTTTTGCAAACAAATAACTTAAAGGTAACTCTACTTGAAACACTTGGCGAATTTGGGAAATAACGCGAGTCGCAATTAAAGAGTGTCCTCCCAATTCAAAGAAATTTTGCTCAACACCTATTTGATTAATACCAAGTACTTCCGCCCAAATACCCGTTAATAAATTCTCAATCGGTGTAGTCGCAGTCAGCAGATTAACTGATGATAACAATGTCAAATCAGGAGCAGGTAAAGCTTTGCGGTCAACTTTACCATTAGGCGTGAGTGGCAGCGCCTCCAGCATGACAACAGCCCCCGGTATCATGTAACTAGGCAACTTTGACTCTAAGAATCTTCGCAATTCTGTAGTTACCAATCTTTGCTGAACTTGAGGAACTACATAAGCTACTAAACTCTGAGAATCTACTTCATCTTCTCGTACTGTGACTATGGTTTCTCGAACTGCGGGATATTGATTGATGACAGCTTCAATTTCGCCTAGTTCAATCCGAAAACCACGTACTTTTACTTGATAGTCAATCCGACCAATGTACTCTATCTCTCCATTCGGCAGATAACGGGCTAAATCTCCAGTTTTGTATAACCTTTCTCCTATGTTTTTAGCGTAGGGATGAGGAATAAATTTTTCTGCTGTAATATCAGGACGGAGGAAATACCCACGCGCCAATCCATCCCCGCCTATATGTAATTCGCCTGCTACACCTACAGGAACTAACTGGTTATATTGGTCTAAGATATATAATTGCGTATTGGCAATTGGCTGACTAATGGATACAACTTCGCTATCAGTTTTGACCTCTGATGCTGCTGACCAAATTGTGGTTTCGGTAGGGCCGTACATATTCCACAAAGAAGCACATTGTTGACGTAATTGATGAGCTAAATGTACGGGTAAAGCTTCGCCACCACAAAGAATTTTTAATTGACGATTACCACTCCAACCTGCTGTTAAAAGTAACTGCCAAGTAGCTGGTGTGGCTTGCATAACTGTAGCTTTTGAGTCAATTAGTTTTGCTGACAACTGTATTCCATCTACGGCTATTTCCCGGCTAACAATGACTGAGCGCGCGCCGATGATGATTGGTAAAAATAATTCTAATGCTGCAATATCAAAAGAATAGGTCGTGACTGCGAGTAAGATGTCTTCTGCGGTGATTCCAGGGGTTTGTTTCATCGCCAACAGAAAGTTGCTCAAAGCCTTGTGGGTAATTTGCACACCCTTGGGCTTACCTGTGGAACCAGAGGTATAGATAACATAAGCCAAGTTATCAGGAGTGAGTTGGGAGAATAAATTTTCTTGGCTTTGTTGGGTATTTGTTTGCCAATCAGCATCTAAACAAATGACTTGTGCTTGGTGTTGGGGTATTTTTGTCAACAGCGAGGCTTGAGTCAACACCACCGACACGTGGGTATCTTCGAGGATGAATGCTAATCGTTCTTGGGGATAATTAGGGTCTAGTGGGATGTATGCACCACCAGCCTTGAGGATAGCTAATATGCCAATGATCATATCAAGCGATCGCTCTACACAAATTCCTACCAAGACCTCTGGTTGCACTCCCAGTAGTTGCAAATAATGTGCTAGTTGATTGGCTCTGTTGTTGAGTTCCTGATAGGTTAACTGTTGGTCTGCAAATACTACAGCTATAGCATCAGGTTTCCGTTCTACTTGCGCCTCAAACAATTGATGAATACATTGACACTGAGAATACTCAATTTTTGTATTGTTCCACTCTACAAGTAATTGATGTTTTTCAGATTCTGTGAGCAGTGATGATTCTGCAAGACGCTGCTGTGGATTAGTTACAATTCCTGCTAGCAAAGTTTGCAAATGACCCGCCATTCTTTTTATGGAAGTTTCCGTAAACAAATCAGTATCGTATTCTAAAGTGCCAAATAGTCCCTGTTCGGTTTCTGTCATGTCTAGAGTCAAATCAAACTTGGCCGTGCCATTATCAAAATTTAACGGACTAATAGTTAAACCAGGTAACTCTAACGCAGACATGGGAGCATTCTGAAGCACAAACATCACTTGAAATAGCGGTGTATGACTTAAGTCTCGCTGTGGCTGTAGTTCTTCAACTAACAACTCAAAAGGCAAGTCTTGGTGAGCATAAGCTCCCAATGCTACTTCCTGCACCCGTTTGAGTAGCTCTGTAAACCTGGGATTACCTGCCAAATTAGTTCTCAGTACAATTGTATTGGCAAAAAATCCAATTAATCCTTCTAGTTCAGATCGGTTGCGATTAGCAATGGGCGACCCAACTACAATATCTTCATTACCCGTATAATGCCATAGCAGTGTTTGCCAAGCTGCCAACAGGGTCATAAATAAGGTAATTCCATGCTGCTGGCTTAACTTATTTAAGGCTATAGATAATTCATCAGATAACTTAAATGAATAGGTTGCACCCCGGAAAGTTTGAATTGCTGGTCTTGGGTAGTTAGTGGGTAATTCCAATAATTTGGGTACGCCCTCTAACTGTTTTTTCCAATAAGATATTTGTGATTTTAATACTTCTTGTTGTAGCCATTGTCGTTGCCAAGCAGCGAAGTCTACGTATTGAATTGGCAATTCTGCTAAGGGTGAGGGTTGTCCTTTTGAGAAGGCTTCATAAAGTGCTGCGACTTCTTGAATTAGCACTCCCATTGACCAACCATCAGAGATAATGTGGTGCATTGTAAACACTACAATATGTTCTATCTCACCTAGACGCAGCAAAGTAGCTCGCAGTAATGGAGGTTGGCTCAAATTGAAGGGTTTTTCTATTTCTTGTCTAACTAACTTTTTAACTTCAGTTCCTTGCTCAATCTTAGATAGATTTTCCAGATTGATAATTGGTAAATCCAAGTTTAAATTAGGAATAATCACCTGAACAGGTTGTTCTGATATAGTTGCGAAAGTAGTTCGCAAAACCTCATGGCGATGCACGATTTCGTTCAGAGTTTGTAATAATGAAACTTGATTTAAGCAACCCTGAATATGCAAAGCTGCCCATATATGATTAGCAAAATTTCCAGGCTGTAATTGGTCTATAAACCAAATTCTTTGTTGAGCAAAAGACATGGGGAAAATTTGAGGCTTCCCCACTTTTTCTTGCAGCAATTTTGCTAAAAGCTCACGTTTTGTTTGTGAGGAAAGTCCATGAATAGTATTATCGTGAGTGTTTGTCATTGGTTAGCCTCTTTGCTTGCTAACATATTATTAAGTAATAGCTCAATTTCTTGATCAGAAATTTCATCAAGCTTGGCTAATGTTTGTTGTTCATTACTTCGCTCGATTCTTTCTATCATTTTGAGGTTACTATTTTCTCCTGAATTGTGACTCTGTTTAACTATTAAGGCTTGTTCAATGATAGTGGGCGCAGCAAAAAAGCTATGCAAAGACAGTTTGACTGGAAACTCTTTATGTAACCGAGAAAAAAGTTGAGTGGCTAATAAGGAATCTCCTCCCAATTCAAAAAAATTATCATAAATACCTATCTGTTTAATTCCTAGCAAATTTTGCCAGATTTGAGCCACAATTACTTCCTCTTCATTGCGAGGAGCAACATAATCATTACGTAGATGAGGACGGGGATGGATTGCTTGAGAAAGGCTTGTTGAAGCTAATTTATCTTCTAAAGATGCTAATCCTTCTTCGAGATACTTGAAAGAATTATTATGCTCAATTAAAGCTGCAAAATCTTGTGTCGATACAATAACATGAGGTAGATTAACTGACAAAATACGATTAAAAGCTTCGATTCCTTCTTGAGACTTGATTCCTTTATTTCGCTCTTTTTCCCTTATTTGTTTAATTTCATTTGGGACAACAGTTTCCACTGCCATACCGACTTCTTGCCAAGTGTCCCAGTCGATTGATATTGTTAACAGTCCAGATTTATTAACATTATAGGCATATACATCTAAAAAGTTATTAGCTGCACAATAATCAACCTGTCCAAATTCACCCAAAATAGAGCTTTGAGATGAGCACAGCACCAAGAAATCTAGATTAATTCTCTGACAAACTTGCTTGAGTACTATTGTTCCTCTAACTTTTGGTGCTAGTACCTTATTTGCTATCTCCTGGGTTTTGAGTTGTATGATACCTCCACCAGCAACACCAGCTGCATGGACTACACCATGAATCTGACCAAATTTTTCTACTGACTGAGCAATTACAGATTGCATTTGTGCGAAATTAGTTACATCAGCACTAATTACCAAAACTTCTGCACCAAAACTCTCCAATAATTGCACATGATGAATTATCTGGCTCACCTTATCTTGCTCATCATGAGTTGCTAACCATTGAGACCAATTATCTTTTTCAGGAAGTTGCTTGCGTCCCACCAGCACCAATTTAGCCTGCACAGTCTTTGCTAGGTGTTCTGCTAATACTAAACCAATGCCACCTAATCCACCAGTAATTAAGTAAACCCCTCCCTCCCTTAACTTAGTTTTATCAGCTATGCTCTGCTCTAAACGCACAGGCTCGAAGGATTGAATCCAGCGACGATTGCCACGATAGACAACTATGTCATTACTTGGCTCTGCTGTAAATTCTAGGATGAGATTATTTAAAACTTTGGGTTCTAATAGGGTTTTTGCAGAGTTAATTACTATATCAATAGTACAGCAATTTATATGGGAATATTCCTTGGGAATTACCTTACATGGACCTAATAAGGTTGCCTTTGAGGGGCATAATTTTTCTTCACCAGTGACATCATATAAATTACTAGTTACGACCATCAACTTCAAACAATTCTTAATATCTCGTTTTCCCCATGCCTGCGCCAAAAAAAGCAAGCTCCAGAAACCGAGATACTGAAAATCTTCAAAAAATTGATTTTGTGTTTGTTCGTCTAGCTCTTGACTAGATACAACATCGTTGGGAGTAACGCTCCAACAATGGGCAATTCTTTGTGGAATCCAATTCTTTTGTTGTAATGCTTGCAGCAAACTATCATAGTCATCCCTTTGCTGAGGATTAATTGTATATATACAGTCACTAATTTTTGCAAAATTATCTGCAAATTTGACGCTAATTACATCCTGACCTTGTTGTTTGAGTCGTTCGGCAATTTCTGTGCCCACTCCATAGGTATCAACAAACACTAACCAACATAATTTTTGTTCTACTAGTTTCTCTTGGGGAAAAAGCTGGAGCGGTGTAGATTCTTTCCAACGAGGAATGTAAAACCAGTCAGCAATATCTGGCTTTTTGTCTGTCGATTGCTGTTGCTTCATAGCCAGAGTCGCGTTTTTATTTACCTCAATCCAGTAACGCTGGCGTTCAAACGGATAAGTTGGTAAAGGAATGCGATGACGACGCTCATAGGAGTAAAAACCAGACCAATCTACTTTCACCCCCACTAGCCATAGCTTACCTAAACTATTCAATAAAAATTCGACATCAGACTGCTGCTCTTGGGGATGGCGCATTGAGGTCAGTACTAAAGATTCTGCTTTTTGTTGTTGTTTAACAAAAGTGCTTAAAGTCCTTCCAGGGCCTACTTCTAAGAATAATATTTCTGGGGTTTTAGCTAACTCAATAATTCCTTCACAAAAACGTACAGGTTGCCTTAAATGTTTTGCCCAATAATTGGGGTCTGTTGCTTGGGCTGTTGTTATCCAAGTTCCACTAACGTTTGACACAAAAGGACTTTGAGGCGGATTGAGTTTGACTGTTTGTAACAATTGCACAAAGCTTTCAATGACGGATGTCATCATTGGAGAATGAAAGGCATGGGAAGTATGCAAAGGCCTACAACTTACACCTATTTGTTGTAATTTATGTTGCAAGTTCTCTATTGCTTCTGTGGTACCAGATACCACGCAGGAAGAAGGCGCATTACTTGCAGCTAGAGATATTTCTTTTTCTAGGAATTTTTGTACTTCCTTTTCTGGAAGCTGAATTGAGAGCATAGCACCACCAGGTAACTCCTGCATGAGTTTTCCTCTTGTGGCTACTATGAATAAAGCATCTTCTAAAGAAAACACTCCAGCCAAAGTCGCAGCTACATACTCTCCTATACTGTGACCAATCATCATCTGTGGGCGTACACCCCATGTCATCCATAACTTAGCAAGAGCGTATTCAATGACGAACAGGGCTGGTTGAGTAATTGCTGTTTGCTGCAATTTTTGTGTTGCTGCTTGAGATGTTTCTTCGTTGGGATAAAGAACTATACGCAAGTCTAATTTTAAGTGAGGTTTAAGCAGTTTGCAGCAGTAATCAACTTGTTCTCTAAATATAATTTCGCTGTCGTATAATTCCCGACCCATATTTACATATTGCGAACCTTGCCCAGAAAACATAAACGCAACTGGGCGATTACAAGGTTCTTGATAATGGATGAATGCTCTTTGCGGGTCTTGCAGTGCCTTAATTGCATCTTCTTGATTTTGGCAAACTACCATGCGGCGATGATTCAGAGTCCAGCGCCCCACTTGCAAAGTATGAGCAGCATCAGCGAGATTTAAATTTGGATGCTTTTTGAGATGATTAGCCAGATTTTCGGTAGCAGTTTCCAGTGCTGTATTCGTCTTAGCTGAAAGTAATAATAATTGCCAGGGACGAGAAGGACTGGAGGGTTCAATTACTGGAGCTGCTTCCAAAATCACATGGGCATTTGTGCCGCCAAAACCGAAGGAACTAACACCTGCACGGCGAGGGATACCGTTAGTTTTCCACTCAGATAATTTGTGATTGATATAAAAAGGACTATTGGCGAAATCTATTTGGGGTGATGGTTCTTCAAAGTTCAAACTAGGCGGAATTTGTTTGTGTTTTAAAGCTAGTACAGTCTTAATCAAACCTGCGATTCCTGCAGCTGCATCTAAATGTCCTATGTTAGTTTTCACAGAACCAATGCCACAAAAGCCTTTTTTGAGTGTTTTAGTCCGAAAAGCTTGTGTTAACGCAGATATTTCAATGGGATCACCTAAAGCAGTTCCAGTGCCGTGTGCTTCGATATAGGTAATGGTATCGGGTTCGACCTCAGCCATTACCTGAGCGGCTCTAATTACCTTGGCTTGACCATTGACGCTGGGTGCCGTGTAGCTAACTTTATCTGACCCATCGTTATTAATAGCAGAGCCTTTAATAATAGCATGGATGGTATCTCCATCGGCGATCGCTTCTTCTAAACGCTTGAGAACGATAACACCTAAACCCCTGCCTCTGACGGTTCCCGCAGCTTTTGCATCAAAAGCACGGCAATGTCCATCGGGTGATTCAATTCCTCCTTCTTGATATAAATAACCATCTGCTGTCGATATTGAAACTCCTCCGGCTAAAGCAATATTACACTCACCACTGAGCAAACTTTGACAAGCTAAATGTACAGCAACTAATGAGCTGGAGCAGGTGGTTTGAACTGTATAACTCGGCCCTTGTAAGTTTAATTTATAAGAAGTAAGTGTAGTAACACAACTTGGAGAAGTTCCTTTTTCTATCTGTCTATCACCAAGAGAGGCTACAAGCTCGTAATTTGAATATATATTAAGTAGATAACTGTCAAAACTTGCACCGGCATAGACTGCAATTGGTTTTTTATAGGCTTCACAGCTATAACCTGCGTCTTCAAGTGCTTTCCATGAATGTTCCAAGAAAAAACGCAGTGAAGGGTCCATAACTTCAGCTTCCCTCGGACTGATGTCGAAGAATGAAGCATCAAATAAGTCTATACCATTAACTACACCCTCGGCTTTAACATAATTTGGGTCTTTTAATAAGGCAGCTTCTATACCTAATTTTTCTAATTCTTGATCGGAAAATCTATGGATTAATTCCACTCCATCTCGCAGATTTTGCCAAAACTCCTCAATATTTTGAGCGCCAGAAAAACAGCCACTCATACCAATAATCGCTATTTCTAAACCAGTTATATTACTTAAATCTGCTGAGACTTTCATAATTGTATATTACTAATTATTTGTTAGGTATTTTGTTGTTGATTGCGTAAAAATCGTTGTTTTAATCTAATTTTGCCTACTGCCAATTCTTCGTTTAATTCATTACTTTGTTTGTCAAGGATATTATTATCTTCTTCTTGACTTAAATATCTAGATATTGAGTTAATTGTGGGATATTTAAACAGATCAGTTATTGCTAAGTCAGCTTTAAAAAGTTCCCGCAGTTTACTGTAAACCTGAAGCATATTTAGCGAATGACCACCAAGGTCAAAAAAGTTATCTTGAATACCGACTTTTTCTACTTTCAGTATTTTCTGCCAAATATCGGCAACTATTCGCTCTATCTCATTTCGCGGAGATATATAAGCTGTTTCTAGTTCCGGACGCAGATTATCTGCTTGAGGTAAAGTTTTACGGTCTACTTTACCACTTGGTGCCAACGGAAGATTTTCCAACATTACAAAAATAGAAGGAATCATGTGATCAGGTAATTTTTCCTTCAAAAAGCTACGCAATTCACTAATACTAGGAACTACTTCCGTTTTTGCCACCACATAAGCAAGTAATTGAGCGTTACCTGTTTCTTCTTGCTGAACTAAAACTATATTTTCACGTACGAGTGGATGTTGACCTAAAAACGTTTCAATTTCACCCAATTCTACCCGAAAACCACGAATTTTTACCTGATGATCAATACGTCCCAGAAATTCAATATTGCCATCAGGTAGCCATCTTCCTAAATCTCCAGTTTTATAAATTAAATCTCTGCAATTTCCCGGGAAATCATTATTAGCATCTGTAAAGGGGTTAGGAACAAAACTTAATTTGGTTTTTTCTTCGTTTTTCCAGTATCCATTACCTACACCAATTCCCGATACACAAATTTCTCCAGGAGCGCCAATAGGTAATAATTGCATTTCCTCATCTAAAATATAGAGATTTAAGTTGGCTAATGGTTTACCAATGGGAACTGTTCTTTGGTTCTCAGGAAAAGGCTTGTCCACAATTAATTGAGTAATATCATCAGAGGCCTCTGTCGGTCCATAAGCATTAGCAATTTTAATTTCTGGGTACATTTCCAACCATTTATTTACCCATTGAATTGAAACAGATTCACCAGATAACATCATCCACTTTAAATCTGGTAATACTCTTTCATGGCTTCGTAGTTGGGAAGTATACTCTAGTAAACCTCCAAATAATGTTGGTACTAATTCTACAACTGTAATTTTCTCGGATTTAATTACTTTAAATAATTTTTCAGGAATTGCCACAGTTTCAATATCGATAATTACAGTCTTTCCTCCAATTAAAATTGGTGCCAGAAATTGCCAAACAGAAATATCAGTTGAAGCAGGCGCACTTTGCAGGAAACAAAACTCTTCATTTAATTCTAAAGCATCAAATTGAGCATAAATATGATTAATTGCACCGTCATGTCTGACAATTGCCCCTTTGGGTAGTCCTGTAGACCCAGAAGTATAAAGCATATAAGCTGGGTCTACAGCATTATTAATATTTTCTATGTTGTCATGAGGTAACTGATAATAATTATATTTATTATATATATTTAAATTAGACTGATTTGTAAGCGATAGATGTTCAGGAGTTACATCATCTAAACAAATAATAGACTCCAATTTTTCACACTCTCCCACCAATTGTTCTAAAACATTTAGTAGTGAAAAATCTGTGAATAAAAACCTGACATTGCTATTAGATAGCATATATTGAATTCGATTTGGCGGATAAGTACTATCAATAGGTACGTATGCTCCACCTGCTTTATATACTGCCAGAATCGCTACCAAAAAATTGAGATCACGGCTTTTAAAAATTCCTACAAACTCACCTTTCTTAATTCCTGATTTCCGCAATAATTTGGCAATTTGGTTAGCTTTTTGATTGAGTTCTTGATAAGTTAATTTGTTTGAGTTATGAATAACAGCTATTTTGTTGGGATTTTTGGCTACCTGCTGTTCAAATAATTGATTAATTGTCTGCTCAATTGGATAGTCTTTACTATTGTCATTGAATTTTGTTAATAGCTGGTGTTTATCTGCGTCTTTTAATAAAGCAATATCCGATATTTTGACATTTAAGTTATCAATCAGATTTGCAATAACATTAGTATAATATCTACTTACCAATTTTATATTTTCATCTTTAAATAAATCTTCTTTATACTCAATATAGCCATTAATACCTTCAGGGTTGACTGAAAAGGAAATTGTAATATCATTATTAAGCTGACCTAAATGCTTTTTATCATGAATATTTTCCAATAAAATTACTATATCAAAGAGTGAGCAACGATTAGGAACTGTAGGCAGATATAACAACTGAATTAATTCATCAAAATGATAGTTTTGATTGTTGAAAGCACTGATAATTTCCTTTTTAACTGTTAAAAGATAATCTTTGCATAAAACTTGGGGATTTACCTGAGTCCTCAAAGGAATTACTTTGCTACTTACACAATCTGTACCAATTTGTTCATATATAGGTATTCCCACAATAACATCATTATTTTGAGTGTATTTTTGCAGCAAGATATTCAATGCAGATACTAGTACCCAGTAAGTGGAAAAGTAAGAACCTTGAGTTAACTTAATAATGGCTTGAGATAAGTCATTTGATAAGTTAAAGCTAAGAGATTTGTTTTTATTACTAGAAACTAAAGGTCTGACAAAATCCAGCATCAGATTTGTTTCTGGTAGTTCTCCTGACAACTTATTTAGCCAGTAAATTCTTTGAGATAATAAGTCATTAAAGTATGATGTCTGCATCATATTTTCTCCTGATAAGTGTTTTTTTGAAGTGTGAACGGATGTCAATTTAATTTGACAAGCAATCATCAAAAGCTTTTTTAATAATTGAGCAACCCTTTTCTAAGGTGGTTGTATCAATTATCAAAGGTGGTAAAATTTTAATTACAGTATCATTTCTACCTGCACATTCAACTATTACACCTAATTCAAAGCAACGCGATGTGATACTTTTGGCGAAACTCTGACCCCCAAAATTTTTTACATCAATACCCCAAATCATACCAATTCCACGTATAGCTATATTTTCATTGATTGGCGCTATTTCTTGAGTAAGAAATTTTTTTAAAAGAAGCTCTTTACCTTTGACATCTTGTTCAAGATTACTACTTTCTCTATACTCTAAAGCTGCTGTTGCGCCGATAAATGCTAATTGATTACCCCGAAAAGTGCCATTATGTTCACCCGGTTCCCAGATATCTAATTCTGGTTTAATCAATAATAGTGACATGGGAAAACCATATCCACTAATAGATTTAGAAAGTACTACCATATCAGGAATAATATCTGCTCTTTCAAAAGAAAAGAAAGAGCCAGTTCGACCACAGCCGACTTGAATATCATCACAGATCAATAAAATATCATTCTCGTCACACAAATTTCTTAATCTTTGCATCCATTCAATAGGAGCGACAACAACTCCACCTTCAGCTTGCACTGTTTCAAAGATGATTGCTGCTGGTTTTTCAATTCCGGAGTTGACATCATTTAACACCGACTCTATATATTCTATTGTATCAAAACTTGCCATGAATCCATAGGGATAAGGCATAAATGTGACATTACTGGATGTACCAATTGCACTCGATTTAATTGTAGTGTTGCCGCTAATAGATAGGCTGCCTAATGTCATGCCATGATATGCTCCCATGAAGGAGAATATGCCTGTTCTTTGTTTGACTTTTCTCGCTAGTTTTAAAGCCGCTTCTACTGCATTTGTTCCTGTTGGACCACAAAACTGAACGCGATAATCGAGTTTTTTTGAAGTTAAGACAATTTCATGAAATTTGGATAAAAACTTCTCCTTGGCTGAAGTATACATATCTAAACCATGTGCTATGCCATCAGCTTCTAAATATGAGATGACCTTTTGTTTGATATAGTCATGATTATGTCCATAATTTAAAGCACCTGCTCCCGCAAAAAAATCAATATACTCTCTACCTGAGTCAGAATAAATGAGAGAACCTTTAGCTCTATGAAAGATGTCGGGAAAATTACGGCAATAGCTCCTGACGTTTGATTCACATTTTTCAAATATATTCATGGTGTGATTATTTTTGAATGAATTACACAATATTTTTAGGAAGATGTCAAATGTTAACATAATGCCTTCTGACATTAATTGGTTGACACAAAATCAAAATCTAATGACATTTCTGTTTCTAAACTTAATAATTCAATGTGGCGTTTTTGTTCTATAAACAACAATAATTTTTGAAGACATACTTGCGGATTCGTCACTATGCCTTCAAGCAGTCTCTTTAGATGTTCCAATATATTCATGATTGTTGCCGCATCAAAGCGGTGAAAATCATAATTAATTCCGAGTGTCAGTTCTGAGCCAGGATATCCAACTATAGTTAGAGGATAGTTAGTTTTGTAAAAGTTAATTCTCTCACAGATGTTTAAACTTCCCCATTGTTCCAAAAATTTGCCTGTTTTTTGATTCTCAAACACCACGATGCTTTCAAATAAAGGCACATTTCCTGGCACTTTGCTGCATTTTTGAATATTTACCAACGGGTAATATTCATACTCACGAATATCTATTAATTGATTTTGTAATTCTTGCAGCCAAGGTAATAAATACTCATCCATGTTTACCTTGACATGTACTGGTAAGGTATTAACCATTTCCCCTACCATTGATTCCGAACCCTCTAAATCTACTGGACGACCAGAAGTAGTACAGCCATAGACTACATCATTTTTGCCACTGTAGTAATACAGAAGTATAGCCCAAGCTCCCTGAACTAGAGTATTCATGGTGAGGTGATGCTGTCTTGCCAATAAATTTAGATTATTTGTAGTTTCTTGAGATAGGCTAATTTGTATATCCTCATAGTTTTCTTCATTGGATGAGGTATTTGAGTATAAGTTAGTTAAAGGAGTTGGTTGTTTGACTCCACGGAGTTGCTGTCGCCAAAACTCCTCAGCTTTTACTAAATCTTGCTGTTTGAGCCATTTTATGTAATCTTTAAAGCAACTACCCTTGGATAAGGGCGCATCTTGACCAAGACAGCACGCTTCATAAATTTCAATCACATCATTTAATACTAATGGATATGACCAACCATCTAGAATAATTAGGTTATGACTCCAAACAAGATAGTAGGAGTTTTCCTGAATTTGGATGATAGCCACACGCATTAGAGGTGCTTGGGAAAAATCAAAACTCTGTAGGCGATCGCTATCAAGAAAAGACTTTAAACGCTCTTGTTGTTCAAATTGCTCAAGTTGTCGCCAATTTTGGTACTCTACAGGTACTTCTACTTGTTGATGCACCACTTGTAATGGTTTATCTAATTCTTCCCAATAGAAGCTTGTACGCAAGATTGTGTGGCGGTTTGTGACTTGCTGCCAAGCGTATATAAATGCAGCAATGTTGAGATTGCCACTGAAAGTATAGACTAATTGTATATGATATAGTCCCATTTCTGGGGCTTGCAACCTGTGAAACAGCATACCATGCTGTATGGGAGATAGGGGGTATATATCTTCGATATTTTCTCTCATTTTGTTTAATTTTTACCTTCTTAATTGATTCTTTCTAAAAACCGTTCCAAATCTTCTTGACTCAAGTCTGCTTCTGGAAAATCAGAAGGTGTATATCCGCCAATTTCAGGAGATTGGCAATGAGTGATGAGTGTTTGTAATGCTTCTAAAAATCCTTGTGCTAGTCTTTCAATCGTGCTTCGTCGATGTATTTTTTCGCTGTAAGTCCAATTTATTCTTAATTGCTGATCAATTACCAAAGCATCGATACTGAGGATATAGGCTTCCCCGTTCAACGAATTGCGTGTTTGTCCTTGAGCGTCCTGAGAAATTTTAAATATTGATGAGTCTGAAAATGTTTGATCGAACTGACCTAAGTAATTGAAGACTACCTCAGGTTGGGGAAGCGATCGCAATAACTCAACTTTTGGATTATTCTGACTCAAATAACGTAGGACACCATAACCCATGCCTTTATTGGGAATACCCCGCAGTTGCTCTTTAATTAATTTCAACGCCTCTATAGGATGAGACGTTTCCCTCAAATCTAATAGCACTGGAAAAATCGATGTAAACCAACCTACCGTGCGTGACAAATCGACACCAGCGAAAATTTCTTCTCGCCCATGACCTTCTAGAGCTAGTAATACAAAATTCTTCCCAGTCCATTGATAAAAAGCTTGTACTAGTGCCGTGAGCAAGACATCGTTAATTTGTGTATTATAAGCTTTTGGCACTTTTTTTAGTAAGGCTTGAGTCTGTTCTACCGTCAGAACAATTGAGATGTTTTGAGTCGAAGCTACTGTATTTTCACCGTCAGAAAAATCAACTGGTAAAGGAGTAATCTGTTGCCAAGATTCTCGCAGCCAATAGTCCCATTCTTGCTCAAGAGTAGTTGATTGTGCATATTCTTGTAGGCATTGCGACCAATATTTCCACGAAGTTGTCTTTGATGGCAGTTGTATCTTTTTGCCTTGATTGAATTGTTGGTATACTGTCTCCAAATCTTCCAGTAAAATCCGCCAAGAAACGCCATCTACAACTAAATGATGGATGATAATCAACAAATGCCTTGGTCGATACCCTAAGTCAAACAAAGCAACTCGCATTAGTAAACCATCTGAGAGATTCAAACTAGCTTGTAATTTGGTGGCTGCTGCTTCGATGGCTAGTTCCTGTTCGTTTTCTGATAAATCAGAGAAATCCAAATGTATTAAGGGGATTTTTACATCTAAGCTAGCTATAATCTGCTGCCAACCAGACTCTGTTTGCTCAAATCGTAAGCGGAGAGCATCATGGTGTAATAACAATTGCTGTATGGATTTTTCTAATACAGCTAGGTCAAGAACATGTTTAACTTCTAGTAAAACTGCTTGGTTCCAGTGATGGGGTGCGAGGAGATTTTGTTCAAAGAACCATTTCTGGATCGGTGTGAGAAAGACTAAACCTGTTATCAGCCCTTGTTCAGCTTGGGTTACCTTTTTTGTTACTGCTACAGATGTCAAATCGGCAACTGTTTGATGTTGAAATAACTGTTTAACGGTCAGTTTTAAACCTGCTTGGTTAGCTCTGGTAATAACTACAATGGCAAGGATAGAATCCCCACCTAATTCAAAAAAGTTATCGAAAATACCCACTTGTTCCACGCCCAGCACATCTACCCAAATTTCTGTCAGCTTGGCTTCTAGACAATTACGCGGTATTACTAGTTCTTTATCTTGATTTCTTGCTGTATCAGGTGCTTTTAATGCCTTACGGTCAATCTTACCATTAGGTGTCAGAGGTAGTGCCTGCAAGATAACAAAAGCTGTTGGCACCATGTAGTTTGGCAACTTAGTTTTCAAAAAACTGCGTAGTTCAGAAATCGTTGGCGTTTGCTGGGATTTGGGGACTACATAGGCAACTATTTGTTGAGAATCTGTTGCCGAAGAATGAACTGTAACTACAGCTTCTTGTACTCCCAGATGCTGAAGAATAAATGCTTCAATTTCTCCTATTTCAATACGGAAACCACGAACTTTTACTTGATAGTCAATGCGACCAATGTATTCTAGTTCTCCATTTGGTAAATAGCGGGCTAAATCTCCAGTTTTATATAACCTTTCCCCTGGCAATTTTGTGTAAGGATTGGGAATAAATTTCTCCGCAGTCAGTTCTGGTTTGTTTAGATAACCACGGGCTAAACCTGCACCGCCAACATACAACATTCCTGGTACGCCTATAGGAACAAGTTGTAAATTCTGATCTAACAAATAAGTCTGCGTGTTGTGAATTGGGAAACCAATCGGTGGGGTGTTGTTAGTACCCTTGTGTATCCAAGCCGAAGTTGAATAAGTTGTATCTTCAGAAGGCCCATATAAGTTAAATATTTGTTTTATATTATCCTGGCAATAAAGTTGCTGTACGAGTTGATTGTGAAGTGCTTCTCCTGCTAAATTCACAGTCTGGACTGAAGTTGGAATAGCATTATTTTTGAATAACTGTAAAATTATACTTGGGACAGTATTAATTAAGGTTACATTAAAGGCTGTTGGCAAAGTTGATAAATATAGGGCATTCTCAATTAAAATAAGCTTGCCACCGCAACACAGAGGCACAAACAACTCAAAAACCGAAAGGTCGAAGCAAATTGAAGTGGATGCCAAAACTCCTTTCCTATCTTCAATTGTGTAGGTTTTGTTTGCCCAATTCAACATTGCAACTGTGCTACTGTGTTTAATCATTACACCTTTGGGTCTGCCTGTTGAACCAGAGGTATAAATGATATAAGCCAGGTTATCAGGAGTTAGTTGAGAGAATAAATTGTCTGGACTTTGTTGTTCAATCAGATGCCAATCAGTATCTAAAGAAACAACTTGAGCTTTGTGTTGCGGCATTACTTCCATAAGAGATGCTTGAGTTAGTAACACTGGAGCCTGAGTGTCTTTTAGGATAAATGCTAATCGTTCTTTGGGATAGTTTGGATCTAGGGGTACGTATGCGCCACCAGCTTTGAGGATGGCTAATAGTCCGATAACCATATCCAAGGAACGCTCCACACAAATCCCCACCAATACCTCTGGTTTTACTCCCAGCGATCGCAAATAGTGTGCTAATTGATTCGCTCTGGTATTTAATTCCCAATAAGTTAACTGTTCATCCTCAAAGACTACTGCTATTGCATCAGGTGTGCGTTCTACTTGCGCTTCAAATAACTGATGAATGCATTGCTGTTGAGGATATTCAACTTTTGTATTATTCCACTCCAGTAATTGCTGATGTAACTCATCAGCCGTCAATAGTGGTAAGTCGGATAACCTTGCTTGTGGATTTGCTATAATCCCTTCTAGTAAAGTCTGAAAATGCTTTACTATCCGAGTAATAGTTGCAGTATCAAACAAATCGGTTCTGTATTCTAATAACCCCCTCAATTCTGGTTTAGCATCTACAATGTGCAGAGTTAAATCAAACCTAGCAGTCCGAGTATCCGCAGGTAGCCAATTCAAACTTAAACCAGGTAGTGTCAATTCCTTTTGGGTATCTTCCTGTAAGGCAAACATTACCTGAAACAAAGGCATATGACTGAGGTTTCTTTCTGGTTGCAGTTCTTCTACCAACTGCTCAAAAGGTATATCTGCATGGGCATACCCACCTACGCATACCTCGCGCACTCGATTCAACAATTCCAAAAAAGAGGGATTACCAGAAAGATGAGTTCGCAGCACAAGGGTATTGACAAAAAAACCAATCAACCCTTGAATCTCGCTTTGGTTGCGGTTTGCAATTGGGGAACCAACGCAAATGTCTTCTTGCCCTGTGTAACGGTAAAGTAAAGCTTGAAACGCAGCCAAAAGAGTCATAAACAGGGTTACCCCTTCGGCGTTGCTCAAATCCCTAAGCATATCAGTTAAGCTTGCTGATAGCTCAAAAGAAGCCACTGCACCTCGGAAGCTTTGGACTGCTGGCCTTGGTCTATCTGTGGGTAAAACCAAGGTTGCAGCGCCTGCCAACTGTTGCTTCCAATAATCAAGTTGCGTCTTTTGTAATTCCCCTTGCAACCACTGACGTTGCCAAATGGCAAAGTCTGCATACTGGATAGGAAGTTCAGGAAGAGGAGATGTTTTGCCTATAGAAAAGGCTTCATAAAGTGCGGCTAATTCACGAATGAATAATCCAATAGACCAGCCATCAACAACAATATGATGAATCGTGAATAGCAGTAAATATTCTTGTGCATCTATTTGCAGCAGCATAGTCCGCAATAACGGAGCAGTTGCCAAGTCAAAGGGTTTTTGAGCTATCTGTGTGGTTAACTGCTCAATTTGTACTTGTCGTTCAACTTCTGGCATTAAGCGCAAGTTCACCACTGGAACTCTGACAGTTACAGTAGGATGAATAACTTGAACTGCTTGTTCTGCAACTATCTCAAAAGTAGTACGTAAGGCTTCATGGCGTTGCACAATTTCGTTGAAACTTTTTTCTAGAGCATCTATATTCAGCGTACCCAAGAGCTGTACACACGCTAGCTCACTATAGTAAGGATTATCGGGATCTAATTGATGAAGAAACCACAACCTTTGCTGGGCAAAAGATAGGGGCGCAGGACTTATTTGAGAACGTCTGGGAATGACTTTTAATTGAGAATCAACTTCACCCCGCAGCCGTTTTTCCAGCAGGGCGCGCTGAGCAGGTGAAAGCTTTGATCGTCGTTGTAAAAGTTTGTCTTTTGTGTTGTCCATAATGCCCCTATCAAGCTACAAGCACTTCTAATTGAGAATTTTGACGTTTACATATTCGGGAAAGGGTTGAATGCGTGTGAGGTCATTTTCTAAAATTTGCAAATCTCCGTGCTTGGCGATTTCCTGGAATCCAGCAAACTTGTAAGACACATACATCATTCTATTGCGATCGTTAGCAACGAACTCAGAACGCAGACGAACATTGTTATTTTTAGCCAATGCCATCATATAGTTCAGCATAATTGTGCCGATACCTCTAGACATCACACGACAAGACATTAGCAAAAGTTTTATAGTCCATACCAACTCTTGGCATTCCACAAGAACTAATCCAATTTTGCCGTAGCTACCGTACTTATCCTCCAAACTGGCAATTAACAATTTATGCTGATCTGATTGCCGAAAATAATTTAGTTCATCATAGGAATACGTATGACCTGTTGTATTCAATTGATTGGTTCTGACTGTTAATTCTTCGGCTCTTTGTAAATCATCTTCCTGGGCAGAAGAGATTGTAAAAGTCATATTGAGTGTAGCTAAAAATTCCTCTTGAGTACCAACAAAACTTTTTTCGGAATTATTTCTAACTATATCACTAATATACATTAATCGCCTTTGTTTTGAATCTTCCGTAATAAAACGAGGATTCATTTCTGGCATATCTAGTAAATTTGTTAATTTCGCTGCATCAATACATAGCACTTCAGGTAATGAAAAGTTAACTTCTTCTAATTCAAATAATTGGTCATCTATAAAGGCAAATGCATCAATTCCTAGATTAAGAGACTGAGATATTTCCTGAATAGAACTAGATTTGGAATTCCAGTTAATTTGGGGATAGAGAAAATATTCATGTAATTCAAACTCTTGGAGTTTAGCCATTGCTTTGGCAGCATCATTTTTACTGGCAATAGATTGTAAAATGCCGCGACTATCCAAGGTTTTGATAATCTCAACTGCCTGATTTCGTAAAGAAACGCAGTCATCTTCCAACAACACGCCATCCCAGACTGTGTTATCTAAATCCCAAACTACACATTTAATAGAAGTTTTCGCAGCTTGTTGATGATTGAAAACTTCACCTTTAATACTAACCATGTTTTCACATCCTTGCCAATAATTTTTCAGGCATAGTGGGAGTAGATTGTGACATATACTCTTGATAACCGTAATCAGCAATAGTTATTTGTTGTATTTGTGTGCTACCTTCGATGATTTCCATAATTTTGGCATCTCGCAAATATCTAGCGACAGAATATTCATTTGTACAACCATTAGCTCCGTGAATTTGTACAGCATCATTAGCGATTTTGGTTGCAGTGGTAGAGGCAAAATATTTAGCAATTGAAGTCTCACTTATCGAAGTGCGATCGCCTATTTCTTTAAGATAGCCAGCTTGATAGCACAGTAATCGTGCAGCTTTCACATTAGCTATCATTTCTGTGATCATTTGTCGAATCAATTGATGTTCTTTGAGATACACACCAAACTGTTGGCGTTCACTCGTGTATTGAATGCAAGCTTCTAAACAAGCTTGAGCAATTCCCACGGCACCCCATGCTACACTGTATCTTCCATAAGAGAGTGCAGAAGCAGCAACATAAGCAAAACCAAAACCTAACTTACCTACTAAATTTTCTTGGGGAATCCGACAATCCTGAAAATGTAGCTCGGCTAACATGGAAGCTTTAACGCCTAACATCCCAGAAATAGGTTTGATGACAAGTCCAGGACTATTTTTTTCTACTAAAAAAGCGGAGGGTTTACCTGCACATTGAGCAAATACTAAAAAAACATCCGCAATTTGTCCGTAGGTAATCCACTTTTTCTGCCCATTTAAGATATAAGCATCACCAGAAACTGTCGCCGTGGTTTCTATACTTTTAGCATCACTACCCACATTAGGTTCACTTAAGGCGAAAGCCGCTATTACTTCACCAAATGCTAATTTAGGTAACCAATATTCTTTTTGAGATTTAGTACCCCATTTACACAAAGCATAAGCAACCATGCTATGCACGGTGAGTAAACTTCTTAGCGAAGAACAGCCCCGTCCAACTTCTTCATTGAGAAGACCATAGGTGATAATATCTATACTTTTACCACCAAATTTCTTGGGTAATATAGCACCCAAATATCCTTGTTCAGCAAATTTTTCAATGAGTTGGGGCGGAGTATATTCTGCTTGGTCGTATTGATTGGCGTATGGAAAAATTTCTGCGTTGACGAAAGCTCTAAATTCAGCTTGAGCGTCTTTTTGTTGAGCAGTCAACTCAATTTTCATGTTTTGACTTCCATATAAAAAGTTTTACAAATGTCAAAAACTTATGTTTGCGGAACTAAATTTATTTTGCTTTCTATCAGACAAGTCATAGCATTGATTGTTTTAAAGTTGGCAAAATCTAAGTCTTCGTTTTCAATAGTAATCTGAAATTCTTGTTCAATAAATAAGACAAGTTGCATAGCAAACATAGAGTTGACAAAACCAAGAGCGAAGATATCCTCATCTAGCTGTAAGTCATGATTACGAAAAAAACGGGATAGGAATTCTTTAATCTTTGCAGGAATTTCTGACATTATTTAATTCACTTATTTTTAATACAATTATATTTGACTTTTTGACTTCAAATTGCTTCGCTATAAGCATAGAAACCTTGTCCAGTTTTACGACCATGCAATCCTGCATCTACCATTTTTTTTAGCATTGGGCAAGGTCTATATTTACTATCATTGAAACTTTCATACAAAACTTCTATGGAGAAAAGAATTGTATCTAATCCAATTAAGTCGGCAGTTTCCAAAGGTCCCATCTTGTGACCAAAACAAGTTTTGAAAATTCTATCCACTTCTTCCACTGAAGCAACTTGGTCTTGTAGTAAAAAAATGGCTTCATTTATCGTCAACATGAGAACTCGATTGGAAACAAAACCAGGAGAATCGTTGACGAGAATGCCTTCTTTACCCATCTGTGATAATAATTCTTTTGCTGTTGAAATTGTTTCATCAGATGTATGATACCCGCGAATCATTTCCACTATCGGCTTCATTGGCACTGGGTTCATGAAGTGCATTCCAATAACTTTGTCAGCACGTTTAGTGACTGAAGCAATACGAGTAATGGAAATAGCAGAAGTATTGGCTGCAAATACGGTGTTATCGGGACAGATGGCATCAAGCTGTGGATATATTTCTTTCTTAAGATCCCACTTTTCCGTAACATTTTCAATCACAAATTCAGCTTTTTCAAAAAAATTATAATTTTGAGAAAACTTGATTTTATGTAGAATATCTTCTGGATTTTCTAATTTTTCATTTTTATTGAAAAACCCTTGAAAACGAATGTTTTTTTTGATTTGTGCCTGGGCACGTTCCAAAATTTCTGCGGAAATATCTACTAGAATTACTTGATGACCAGTTTGGGCGAGATTTTGGGCTAACCCAATTCCCATCACACCTGCTCCAACTACACCTACAACTTGAATTTTCATGATTTTTATCCTGAACTAACCTAATTTGACAACTGCATATCAAAAGTTTTATCTGTTTCCGCATTGAAAGATAATTGTTCTATTTCTTCTATAATAATTTCTTCAATTACCAAAGCTAACTCAGATACAGTAGGCGCTTCAAAGAGAGAACGCACAGGTAATTCTACCTGGAAATGTTTGCGAACCTGAGAGATAAGTACAGTTCCTGTGAGTGAGTCACCACCTAATGCAAAGAAGTTATCATGAATCCCGATTGGCTCAATACCTAATAACTCTTGAAAAATATTAGCCAGCTTGTGCTCTACATCGTTACTAGGAGTAACATAAGCATTTTTTAAATTCGGTCTTGAGTGACGAGAAGATAAATTATTTTGTTGGGTAGTTCTTTTTTCTTGTGAAGATTCTAGCCTAATCCATTGGTCAATTCTAGATTGTAAATTACCAGTCGAAACAACTATTTGATGATATTGGCTCCATAAAAGAATACTTTCAAGAGCTTTAATAACTTCTTGGGGCTGGATGGCGAATTCTGCCAAGCTTGTACTAGCAAATATTTCTTGATTGTCTGTTTCCAATTGCCATGCATCCCAGTTAATACTCATCCAAGTTACAGGATTTTTCTGATTATGCTGGTAAGCAAAAGTATCCATCAAAAGACTAGTTGCTGAGTAGCTAACAGAGCCTAATCCTCCTAAAACAGAGGTTAATGAAGACATTAATAAACAAAAGTCAAGTTTTTGAAACTGCAAAATCTCTTCTAATACTAAGAGTTCTTGCCTCTTTTGTTGAAATTGCTGTTCGCACTTTGTTGGGTCTATCTCTGCAATAGGAGTGAATAACTTCTCTACAGGCATTTTAGCTGTGTGGAATACTCCATTGAGTTGACCAAACTGTTCTTGGGTTTGAAAAATAGCACTTTGCATTTGTGCTAAATTCACTAAATCAACGTTTTTAATTAAGACTTCTGCACCCAGCTTTTCTAGTTCCTGCGCTTTGAGAATCTTGCAGCTGATGTTATCTTGCTGATCGTGAGTTGTCAGCCATTGTTCCCACTCTTGATAATGGGGAAAATCTTCAGCTTCTAAAATCAGCAGTTTTGCCTGTACTGTCTTGGCTAGATGTTCGGCTACTACAAGTCCTATGTCTTCAAGTCCACCAGTAATTAAGTAGATTCCTTTTTCTCTTAACTGGGGTGTATCAGGAATGTTTGCTGCTAATTGCACAGACTCAAAGGTTTGTACCCAACGTTCCCAACCACGGTAAGCAATTATTGAGTCAGAAGAATTACCGTGAATTTCTCTCAGCAGTTGATTGATAAATTTCTCTTCTTGCCAATTTCCTGGTGAGGGAATAGTTACATCAATACTGCGACATTGAATATTTGCATATTCTTGGGGAATGACTTTCACTAATCCCAGTAAAGTCGCTTTTTCTGGACAAATAGTTTCTACTCCAGTGATTGCTTGTATATTATTGGAGATGACTGCAAGTTGTAACTCATCGGTAAAGTTCTGTTTTCCTAGCGCTTGTACCAAAAACAACAAACTTTGGAATCCTTGTTCTTGGGTTGTGTTCCAGTCTACAAGTTCTGACTGTGTGACACTCCATAGATGAATAATTCTGTTGGGGATGAAGTCTTGATTGTGCAGTTCTTGCAGCAGAGTGCTGTAATCTTCTCTTTGTCGAGGATTTATTGTATATGTATGCGTATTTCTGCTACTAAATTGCTGCCCAACTCTGAGGGTGATCACATTATGACCCTCCAGTTCGAGCTGATTCACAATTGGAGTACCCAACCCATACTCATCGACAAATACCAACCAGTTTTCTGCTTGTTTAATTTGAGCTTTGGTTTGTGGTGGTAGTGAACGTTTCCATGAAGGGATGTAGAACCAATTAGCAATGTTAGGCTGTTTACCTATTGATACTTGATTTGTCTTGCTTGCATCTGGTTCATGAAGCAACGCTGTAAATGCTGCTGGGACTTCATGCGTAGCTGATGCAGAAGCTTGAGCGACAATTACATGGTCTGTAAATGGTGCGAAGTCTGATAAAGCGGTTACTTGTATAAAACCGTGAGATTTAAGTTCTGTTTGCCATTGTTCCTGAGATAAAAAAGGATTACCCATATTGCGATCGCTTTCTGGGTCTTCTATGGGATTCATGATTAAGGCATCAATGACCTCTGTTTCCAAGGTGGCTTCAGTTGTCTCCCAAATTAGAAGTATGCCATTAGGCGCGAGTAAAGAGCGGACGCGTTCCAGAGTTTCTCCTATGTTTCGAGCTACGTGTAATACCTTAAATGCCACTATGATATCAAAACTGTGATTTTCGTATCCTTGTTCTTGTGGCGATCGCTCAATGTCTAACAATCGATATTCTAGAAATGGATAATCACTAAATTTCTTTTGAGCAGCGTTGAGGAAAAAACCTCCTACATCGGTGAAGGTGTAATGAGTTTGTTCTGACGGCAATATAGGTAATAATTCGGCTGTAGCAGTACCAGTTCCCGCACCAATTTCTAAAACGCTGAGCTTCACTTCTGGTGATAATGACTGCACAATGTTTTTTATACAAGCCCGCATGATTGAGTTGTAGTAATTATGCGAAGGCGAGCTTTGAATAGAAAATTCTCCCTCTTTAACTAAAGTAGAAACATGAAATTCCAAGGGTTCCTTTTCACCAGTTAAGATGGCCACCATATTTTCGCCATAAAGTTGCAGTAAATCGATTTCTTGTGGTGCATCTGTCCATCTGGCTTTCACTTCTGCTAACAGCTCATTCACAGCCTCTAATGAAAGTGGCAGCAAGTTAGTAAACAACCCTTGTTCTTGATGTAACTGACCTTGCTCTACCAATATTTCCAACCATCGACCCAACAATTCTTGATAGCGAGGAATAATCTCACATTGCTCAAACAATTCTTGCAAAGAATACTTTTTGGAGGGATTGTTAAAAGCTCCTAAACGTCTTAAGGCAAGGTTAATATAAGCAACGCATAAACGATCCAACCACTCTCTTTTCTCTTGATAAACTTGCTCATTAAATTCCTCAGCACCAACGCTAGCTTGGAGTTGACCAGCCTCTATCAAAGATTGCCAAAGTGCTGATGCTGTTAACTTGGGCTGGGAATTGCTCTGTACTGGAGATAACTTTTGCGGTTTAATCCAATATCTTTGTCGCTCAAAGGGATATGTTGGCAAAGGTAAGCGATATCGGCGCTCATGGGTATGAAATCCTGACCAATCTATTTTAGCCCCAGCCAGCCATAGTTGCCCTAATGTATTTAAGATAAAGGCAACATCAGATTGTTGCTCATAAGCGTAACGCAACGAAGATAATACTACTAAGTCATCATCAGTAACATTATCTAAACATTGCATTGCTAAACTGCTTAATGCTTGTCCCGCCCCAATCTCTAACAAAACAGGATTGTGTTGTTTCCACAACTGATTGACGCCATCAGCAAAGCGCACAGGTTGGCACATGTGCTGTGTCCAGTAGCCGGGATTTGTGACTTGCTCTGCTGTAATCCAAATTCCGGTAACATTTGACAGGTAAGGAATTTGTGGTGGTTGGAGATTAATAGTTTGCACCAGTGTGGTGAAAGAATCAGCGATCGCTTGCATCATGAAAGAATGAAAAGCATGGGATGTCTGCAATCGCCGACAAGCTACTCCCTTGGCTGTAAGCTGTTGTTCTAATTCTCTTACCGCCTCTATTGTTCCCGCTAACACACATTGCGATGCGCCGTTAATTGCCGATAATGAAAGATGAGGACTTAAAAAAGGTTGTACTTCTTCTTCTGATAAAGGAACCGCCAGCATTGCTCCTGATGGTAACTCTTGAATCATTTGCGCTCTTTTAGCAACTAAAGTTACCGCATCTTTGAGAGATAATACCCCGGCCAATGTCGCTGCCACATATTCACCAAGACTATAGCCAATCATCGCCACTGGACGCATACCCCAGGACATCCACAACTGAGCTAAAGCATATTCAATGGTAAATAGTGCTGGCTGAGTGAGAGAAGTTTGATTGAGTTTTTGGGTAGCGGGATCTGCTGGTTGGGTATTACGTCCCAACATCTGGCGTAAATCTATGCCTGTGTTTTCTTTTGTCGCTTGCTGTGCTGATTCAGAAGTAGGATAAATAACTTGTTTCAGGTCAACACCCAATAAAGGTTGAAACAAAGAACAACAAATATCAATATGTTCACGGAAAGTTGGCTCGACTTGATACAGTTCCTCAGCCATATTGATGTACTGTGTTCCCAAACCAGTAAACATGAAAGCTACGGGGCGTTCATTGGTTTCTTCTGTACTGGTCAAAACACGTTTGGGATTCTGGAGAGCAACTATAGCATCTGGAATATCTTGGCAAACAACTGTGCGCCGATGGTTAAAAGGATGACGACCAACTTGTAATGTATAAGCTACATCAGCAAGGTTGAGTTCGGGATGCTGTTGCAGATGATTAACTAAATTTGCAGTTGCAGTCTCTAATGCAGAATTCGTTTTGGCAGAAAGTACTAACAGCTGATAGTTTCTCCCCTGCTCCTCTGCTTCCCTGCTACCCTGCTCTACATCAGGAGCTTCTTCTAATACAACATGAGCATTAGTCCCCCCCAGACCAAAAGAACTCACCCCAGCGCGACGGGGTGTATTGTTTTTTGGCCATGCAGACAGTTGAGTATTAACGAAAAAAGGACTGTTGGCAAAGTCTATCTCAGGTGATGGTTCTTCAAAATACAAGCTGGGGGGTATTTGTTGATGTTTTAAAGCCAAGGCAGTTTTAATTAAACTTGCAACTCCAGCTGCGGTATTCAAATGACTGATATTGGTTTTGACTGAACCAATGGCACAAAAATTCTTTTTATGAGTTCCCGCACGAAATACCTTTTCTAATGCCCGAATTTCAATCGGATCGCCAAGGGCTGTAGCTGTCCCATGAGTTTCAATATAAGTAATTGTCTCAGGAGCAAAAGAGGCGATCGCTTGAGCTTCAGCGATAACTTCTGCTTGTCCATTTACACTTGGTGCTGTATAGCTGACTTTCATGGCACCATCGTTATTAATGGCTGAACCTTTGATCACTCCATAAATATAATCACCATCAGCTACGGCATCTTCTAATCTCTTGAGTACAACAACACCTGCACCTCTACCAAAAGGTCCACCAGTAGCTTTAGCATCAAAGGTACGAGTATGAGCGTCAGCAGAAGCCATACCACCAGATTGGTATAAGTAACCTGCTACTTGGGGAACTTGAATCGCAACACCACCAGCCAACGCCATATCGCATTGATAGCTTAATAAACCCCGACACGCTAGATGAACAGCTACTAATGAAGTAGAACAAGCTGTACCAACATTGACACTCGGCCCTTTCAAATTCAATTTGTAGGAAACTCGTGTAGGAATAAAGTCTTTGTCATTACCCAGGGTAATTGGCAGATGTAGCGATTTCAATAGGTCAGGGTGTGAAGCCAGATTATAGAACAAATAAGTACTTAAGTTTCCCCCTGCATATAAACCAGTTAAGTTATTATCTGCTTTCGGGTTATAACCAGCATTTTCCAGTGCTTCCCAAGCACACTCCAAAAAAACTCGCTGCTGAGGATCAAGCAGTTCAGCTTCTCTAGGAGAAAAGCCAAAAAATGCTGCGTCAAACATTTCGATATCTTCTAGCACAAACCCAGCTTTCACGTAGTTGCGATCGCTCAAATCAGCAGAGTCTACACCGGCTGCTAATAATTCTTCATCACTGAAGTAGGAAATAGACTCTACTCCGTTACACAAGTTTTGCCAAAACTCATTTACGCTTTTGGCTCCCGGAAAGCGGCCTGCCATGCCAATAATAGCTATACCTTTTAATTGATTACTCATCATACTCTCCTTCTTTGCTTCATTAGCTGTATTTCTTCAGCAATTGCCGCTTCTTGCTTTTTGGCACGTTCCTGAGCTAGTTCAAAAGCTGGTTGTTCATGATTTTGGCGGTTGAAATATTCTGATAAGCTACTGATGGTGGGATATTCAAATAACTCAGCAGTAGAAACATTACAATTAAAAACTTTTTGTAGCCTACTCCGCATTTGCACCATTAAAAGTGAATCACCGCCCAACTCAAAAAAGTTATCGTAAATCCCTACTTTTTCTGCGCCAATCAGTTCTTGCCAAATCACTGCTATCTTTTGCTCGATTTCATTTTTAGGAGCAACATAGGGATTTTGTAAGTTCGGTCTGGGATGAAGGGAAAAATTAGGTTTTTGGCCAACTGTTTTTTCCTCAAAAGCGGCTGAATCCACCCATTGATTAATTCTTGTTTGTAGTTCTCCAGTGGAGACAACAACTTGATTGATGTGACCAAAATTTAAAATTCTTTGAAAAGCTTCTATACCTTCCTGGGGTTTGATAGCCAAATTCGCTAATCCAGTAGCAAGATATGATTGAGTTTGCTGATTTTCTTTAAAAGTATCCCAAGCATCCCAATTAACACTTGTCCACACCATAGCATTATTTTGGTTATGCTGATGCACAAAAGCATCCATAAAACTATTAACCGCAGTGTAAGCCATAAATCCTAATCCTCCTAAAATTGAGGATAAAGAAGACATTAATACACAAAAATCCAGCTTTTTATTTTTGAATATTTTTTCTAATATTAATAATCCATATACTTTGGGTTGGAATTGCAGTTCACAGTCAACTTTATGAGTCTGTTCTATAAATGCAAATGATTTTTCTTCGGTAATACCAGCAGCATGAATTACTCCATTGATTTGACCAAATATTAATTCTGCTTGCACAATGGCTGCTTGCATTTGTTCAAAGTTGCCAACATCAGCACTAATTGTTAAAACTTCTGCACCGAGGGTTTCTAATTCCTGTAATTGCTTAATTTTGGCGCTAATCGGATGATGTTCATCATGATTTTTTAGCCATTTTGACCAATCTTCTTTAGCAGGAATTACAGACCTTCCTGTCAAGATTAATTTAGCTTTTACAGTTTTTGCCAGATGTGCCGCTAAAATCAATCCAATTCCTCCCAAACCACCTGTAATCAAATAAACTCCTTTTTCTTTTAATTGTGGTGTTTCTTTGGGAGATGGATGTAATTGCATAGGTTCAAAAGTTTGTACCCATCGATGATTACCACGGTAAGCAACAATTGAATTAGCAGTAGAATTGATAATTTCTTGTAAGAGAAAATTTGTTAGTTTATTCTCTTGTGGACTTCCTGCTGCGGGAATTAAAATATCAATATTGCGACAACGAATATTTGAATACTCTTGGGGAATGACTTTAATTGCTCCGAGCAAAGTTGCTTTTTCAGGACAGAGATTTTCTTCTCCGGTCACTGATTGCATATTATTAGAAATTACTGTAATTTGCAAGTTATTGGCAATATTTAGTTTACTAATTGCCTGAGCTATAAATAGCAAACCATAAAAGCCCCTGACTTGCATTTTGTCGAGCCATTCCAATTGGTTATCGATGTAATTATTTGCTGTAATATTCCATAAATGCACAATTTTGGTGGGTAAATTATTTTGTGCTTGTAGTTCTCGCCACAAAAGCTCGTAGTCACTACTTTGTTGAGGATTGAGGCTATATTCATGCTCACTCAACTTGGCAAACTTTGAACTTATTTTCACCAGAATGACATCTTGATGATGTGTTTTTAGTTGTTGTACTAATTGGGAACTGATGCTCAACTCATTAGTAAAAACTAAAGTGCTAGATTTTTGTACGGTTAGTTCTGGGTGTTCTCTTGGAGGTAGCGACTGTTTCCACAAAGGTAGATAAAACCAGTCTGTAATGTCTGAATTTTTACCCAATGATGTGGTTTTAGTACTCTTTTCTGATTGTTTACGGTCTTCAATCCAATAACGCTGGCGCTCGAAGGGATAGGTCGGTAAAGGAAGACGATAACGGTGCTCGTTAAGATAAAATCCTGACCATTCGATTTGTACTCCGTATAACCAGAGTTTACCTAGTGTAGTCAGTAAAAATGCTACATCTGATTGTTTTTCCTGGGGATGTCGTAATGAACACAGCCCTACAACGTCGGAATGCTTTTGAGCCAAAGTACACAAACTGCGCCCTGGCCCAACTTCTAGGAGGATGCGATTGGGTTCTTGCAACAATGTAGATATACCTGCGGTAAACTCTACTGTTTGCCGTAAATGTGTTCCCCAGTAATGTGGATTTGTAGCTTGTTCTGCTGTGATCCAAGTACCAGTGACGTTAGAGATCAAGGGAATCTGAGGAGGATTGAGTTTAACTTTTTTAACTTCTTTAATGAATGGCTCCATGATAGGTTCCATCATCTCCGAATGAAAGGCATGAGAGGTACGCAGACGGCGACACTCTACATCTAATGCTGTGAGTTGCTGATGAATTGTGTCTATAGCTGCATGAGTTCCGGAAACGACGCACAAAGCAGGAGCATTACTGGCGGCTAAAGATAAATTTTCATTGAGTAAGTTTTTCATCTCTGCGGCTGATTTTGCAACCGAGAGCATAGCACCGACTGGAAGTTGTTGCATCAATCGCCCACGGATAGCAACCAGAGCCAAAGCATCCTCCAAGGAAAATACACCAGCAAGACAAGCTGCAACATATTCGCCAATGCTATGACCAATCATGGTGCTAGGAGAAATTCCCCAAGACATCCACAACTTAGCTAACGCATATTCAACTACAAACAATGCAGGCTGGGTAATGGCAGTTTGTTGGAGTTTTTCTGCTGCGGCTTGTAACTCAGACTCAGTGGGATAAATAACAGAACGCAAATCTAACCCCAGATGAGGTTGCAGCAATTCACAGCACAAATCGATTTGTTCTTGAAAAATCGGCTCAGTTTGGTAAAGTTCTTTACCCATATCTACATACTGAGCGCCCTGTCCAGGGAACATGAAGACTATGGAGTGATCGCCACTGTCAACGCAACGCGTCAAAATTCTGTGATGATCTGGCAACTGCAAGGCATTAGCGGCATCTTCTGTATCTTGGCATACTAGTACACGTCGATGATTAAATTCAGCACGCCCTACTTGCAATGTATAGGCAACATCCGCTAAGTCTAGTTCTGGATGTAGCTGGAGGTGATTAGCTAAATTAGCTGTTGCTGTCTCCAAGGCTGAATCAGTTTTAGCCGATAGACACAGTAGATATTTACTTTTGCCTTTTGACTTTTGACTTTTGACTTGTACTGGTGCTTCTTCTACAATCACATGAGCATTAGTCCCACCAATACCTAAAGAACTCACACCAGCCCGACGAGGAACACCATTAGTTTTCCATTCTGTCAATTTTGTATTGACATAAAAAGGGCTATTGGCAAAATCAATCTGAGGATTGGGTTGCTCAAAATTCAAGCTTGGTGGTATTTGCTTGTGTTTCAGGGCTAAAACTGTTTTAATTAATCCGGTAATCCCAGCTGCTGCATCTAAATGACCGATATTTGTCTTTACTGAACCAATAGCACAAAAGCCTTTTTGGTTAGTACTACTACGAAAGACTTGAGAGAGTGCAGCAATTTCAATGGGATCGCCTAAAGCTGTACCAGTACCATGAGCTTCAATATAGCTAATTGTCTCAGGCTCAACTCCCGCCAGCATCATCGCTTCAGCAATAACTTCCGCTTGACCATTCACGCTAGGGGCTGTGTAGCCTACTTTACCAGAACCATCATTATTGATAGCTGCACCTTTAATTACAGCATGAATGCAATCACCATCTGCTAAAGCGTCGCTTAATCGCTTGAGAACAACAACTCCCACACCATTACCAATGGTTGTTCCTTGGGCTTTGGCATCAAAAGCACGACAATGACCATCAGGAGAAAGTGTTCCCCCCTGTTCGTACAAATAACCTGATTTTTGGGGAACGTGAATAGAAACTCCACCAGCCAAAGCCATATCACATTGATAGTTCAACAAACTTTGGCAAGCAAGTGTGGTTGCAACTAATGACGTAGAGCAAGCTGTTTGGACTGTAATGCTTGGGCCGGTAAGATTTAATTTATAAGAAACACGAGTTGTCAGGAAATCTTTATCGTTACCAATTAGCGTTTGATAGCATTGGGCTGAACCCAGGCGATCGCGGTTTAAATCAAAAGAATAATAGTTATTGAAACTAGCACCAGCATAAACTCCAATGCGACTTGTATATCTGGTGGTATCATAGCCAGCGTTTTCTAATGCTTCCCAAGCACACTCTAAGAAGAAACGGTGTTGCGGGTCAGTAACTTCTGCTTCTTTGGGATTAAAATTAAAAAATGCCGCATCAAATAAATCGATATTTTCTAATACAGCACTAGCTTTTACATAACTGCGATCGCTCAGAATTGCTGGATTTATGCCATCGGATATCACCTCTTCGTCTGTGAAGATGGAAATCAACTCTATCCCATTTTGTAAATTCTGCCAAAATTCTTCTAGATTTTTAGCACTGGGGAAACGCCCCGCCATCCCTACTATGGCGATGCCTTCTAGGGAATTATTATATGTAGTGCTAACCATAAATATTTTTACCTTGTTTGCTTAATAATTGTTTTTGGCGATTGATAGCCTCAATTTGTCTATTCGCGCGATCGCGTGTTCCTGTAAAAGAAGGTTTTTGTTTTTGACTTAAATATTGTGCGAGTGAATATATAGTTGGATTTTGAAACATCGTTACTACTGTTATGTCTTGCTGCAAAATTGCCCGCAGTTGATGATTTACTTGCAGCATTAGTAGTGAATGTCCCCCAAGATCAAAGAAGTTATCATGAATACCTACTTTATCTAGATGCAACACTTCTTGCCAAATGCGGGCGATCGCCCTTTCTATTTCAGAACGAGGAGCTACATAAACCTCTGCTAACTCTGGGCGATCGCTATCTGGTACTGGCAATGCTCGACGATCTATTTTGCCATTCGTTGTTAACGGCAGCGCCTTTAGCTGTACGAACACCGAAGGTAGCATGTATTCTGGTAGCTGTTGTTTAAGAAATTTACGGAGATTGCTAGTTTTAGGTGGTGTCTGGGTGTTGCTAACAAAATAAGCCACTAAACGCTGATTATTTGGTTCATCCTCCCGCATCATTACCACGGCTGCTTGAATTTCTGGGTGTTGTCCCAGTAAACTCTCAATTTCTCCTAGTTCAATTCGGTAACCGCGCACTTTGACTTGATGGTCAATTCGTCCTAAAAACTCTAAATTGCCATCTGCACAATAACGAGCCAAGTCCCCGGTTTTGTATAATCGCGTTCCTGGTTCATGACTAAAGGGATGGGGAATGAATTTCACAGATGTCAGTTCTGGTTGATTCAGATAACCCCGTGCTAAACCTGCACCACCAATATATAGTTCGCCTGGAACTCCTATAGGTACTGGCTGGTAGTGTTGGTCTAAGACATATAATTGTGTATTAGCGATTGGCTGACCAATCAAAACAGAATTTGACTCAATATCATCCTGGGGGACTCGATAAACACAACAGCCTACGACAGTTTCTGTCGGGCCATATTCATTTACTAATAATGTTTCGGGTGCAAAGGTTTTCCAGAAGGTAATGTTCTCAGCTAAGAGGTTCTCTCCGCCAATGATGAAAGCTTTGGTAATACCTGCTGCTTCTTGTGGTGATAATTGCTGAGAAAGTAATAGTAATTCGGCTGGTGTAATTTTAACAAGACTCAAGTTTGACTCTTGGCGCAGTTTGTTTCCTAAAGATTCGATACTTTGGTCTTCAGGAATTAGTTCTACTTGTCGCCCAACTAATAAAGGTGAAAATAGACCTGTGATGGTTAAATCAAAAGCAAGAGATGAGTGAACAATAGTTCCTTTACCTTGCTCAATGGGATATGACTGAGTACACCAAGTTAAGTAATTGAGTAATCCTTGATGCGGAATTAACGTTCCTTTAGGCTTACCAGTGGAGCCAGAGGTGTAAATGACATAAGCTAGATTAGTAGAATTTGTCTTACAAATAAGGTTTTCTGACAACTCGGAAGCCATTCCATCCCCATGTGAATCTAGACAAACTACCTTAATACCATCAGTTGGCAATTTCTCTATAAACCTCTTTTGAGTTAGCAGTATTGGACTTTGAGTATCTTCTAAGATGAAGGCTAAACGCTCTTGGGGATATGCAGGATCTAATGGTAAGTAAGCTCCACCAGCTTTTAAAATACTTAATACTGCAACTACCATTTCTAGCGATCGCTCCATGCAAATACCAACCAGCATCTCTGGCTTAACACCCAATTTTTGTAAGTAGTGCGCTAGTTGATTGGCTCGATTATTCAACTCCCGATAAGTTAATTCTTGATTCTCAAAAACGACTGCAACAGCATCTGGCGTTTTCTCTACTTGTTCCTCAAACAACTGATGAATGCATTTATCTTGAGGATAATCTGTTTCAGTATCATTCCAATCAATTAATAACTGTTTTTCTTCAAATGGCGTTAATATTTGCACCTGTGAAATACATTGTTGGGGATCGCTAACTATGCTTTCTAACAATGTCTGGAAATGTCCCAGCATTCGGTTAATAGTATCTGCATTAAATAAATCCGTGTTGTACTCGCAAGTTGCAACTAAACTTTCCTCCGAATCATCCATAAACAATGTCAAATCAAACTTAGACGTGCCATTTTCAGCTTCTTCATAGGTAATTGATACATCCGTAAGACTGACATGAGGTTTGGGAACGTTTTGCAGTACGAACATTACTTGAAATAGGGGATTGTAGCTCAGATCCCTGTTTGGCTGTAATTCCTCTACTAACTTCTCAAAAGGTAAGTCTTGGTGAACATACGCTTCTAAAGCTGTTAATTTCACCCGCGCTAACAACTCCTGAAAACTAAGGTCACCAGATAAGTCTGTTCGCAGTGCTAAAACATTGACAAATAATCCTATTAATGATTCGATTTCTGCTCTATTTCGATTGGCTATTGGTGAACCAACTACAATATCTGTTTGACCTGTGTAGCGATATAGCAAGATTTTGAAGGCTGTGAGCAAGGTCATAAATAAAGTTACTCCCTGCTGACGGCTGAAATTTTTCAGTTCTTTTCTCAGAGTGGGAGAAAGAACTAATTTCGCTCGACTACCTTTGAAGGTTTGCACAGGCGATCGCGGACGATCTGTTGGTAAGTTTAATACAGGAAGTTCACCCTGCAACTTTTGCTGCCAATAGGTCAGTAAAGATTGAATCCTTTGGGAATTAATTGATTGGCGTTGCCAGTTGACAAAATCTCTGTACTGAATGGGTAATTCAGGCAATGGGGAGAGTTTACCAACAGAAAATGCTTCATACAGTGCAGCTAGTTCTCTGAGCAAAACTCCTATAGACCAACCATCTGCAATTGTATGATGTAGAGTGACAATTAAATGATAATTTTTATCACTTAATTGTAAAACTTGGGCACGTAAAAGTGATGGAGCAGATAAGTCAAAAGGCTCCTGTGCTAACTCATTAATCAAATGTTGTGCTGTAAGATTGCGATCGCTTTCAGCCAGTACACGTAAATCTTCAACCGCCAAAGTTAAGGGTACAGCTTGATTAATTACTTGGACGGGTTGTCCGTCTACTACTGTAAAACTTGTGCGTAAGACTTCGTGTCGTTTGATAATTTCGTTGAGACTGTCTTGTAAAATTGTTAAATTAACCTGACCTTGGAGGCTAATAACTATAGGAATGTTATATGTAGAAGTATTGGGAGTTAGCTGATTGATAAACCACAAGCCCTGCTGGGTAAAAGAGAGAGGATAAATAGATGTATTTATCTGTTGTTGAGTCAGGGATAGAGACGGTAGCGCGTTTGTTGTCATTTGAGCGAGAATCTTGGTGACAAGCGAGCGTACACTCATCCCTTCAAAAAAGTCTGCTACAGATACTTCTACTTCTAAGTCAACTTCAATGCGATTTTTGATTTCAAATGCTTTTAATGAGTCAAGTCCCATCGTACTTAATGGTTCTTGAGGATTAATATCATCTGGTGTGATTGAAAAGACTCTTGCCAAGAGTTCAATCAGATATGTTTCGAGAATTGGTTGACATTCCCGTGGGGAAAGCGCCAAAAGTTCAGCACGTTGTAAACGAGTTTCTTTTCTGGCAATATCACTAATTTTGAGAGTGTTACTTGTAACTACATTCAGTTCGCCATTTTGAAATTGAGTGCGAGTAGCACGTCGCTGAATCTTACCACTAGAAGTTTTGGGGATACTACCTGGTTTAATCAAGACAGCTGCATAAACTTGTACTTCATGCTCTTCAGTAATTGCTTGGCGAATAGCTGAAATAACTGCTTCTAAATTTGACTTGGCGCGAAACTCTAATTCTTGTACAACTACTAATCTTTCTGCGTTGTTAATCTCTACTGTAAATGCAGCCCCAGCACCAGGACGTAATGATGGATGACTGCGTTCTGCGGTCAATTCTATATCTTGGGGGTAAAGATTGCGGCCGCGAATAATAATTAAATCTTTGGCTCTACCTGTAATAAAAACTTCGTCGTTGTGCAGAAAGCCTAAGTCACCCGTGCGTAAAAAAGGCCCTTCTCCTGTATCTTGCAGATAGGCACGGAATATTTCTGCTGTTTCCTCTGGGCGATGCCAATAACCTTGACCAACACTCGGCCCAGATACCCAAATTTCCCCAATTTCACCAGGTTTGCAACTACTGAGTGTTTCTGGATTGGCAATAACTACTTTTTGTTCTGGGATGATGCGACCACAACTGACAAAATGGTATACATCCTCATCGTTAGCAGATAATTCAACTACTCGATTAAATTCTAATGCAGACTTTTCAACTGTTTTAATTCTCGGTGCTGTTGCCTTCTGTACGCCAGAAACCATAAGAGTTGTTTCCGCCATGCCATAACAAGGATAGAAAGCCTCTTTTTGAAAGCCACACTCTGCAAAAGCTGCGGCAAACCGTTCTAAAGTGTCGTGACGAACAGGTTCAGCACCATTAAATGCAACATTCCAACTACTCAAATCAAGAGTTGCTTTTTGTTCAGCAGTAATTTTGTGAGTACATAAATCATAGGCAAAGTTAGGCCCACCACTGGTTGTGCCTTTGTACTGAGAGATAGCTTGCAACCAACGATAAGGACGTTGAAGAAAGGAAGTCGGAGGCATAATTATACAAGGAAAACCTCCATAAAAAGGTTGCAAGATTCCTCCAATCAGACCCATATCGTGATACATGGGTAACCATGTGACAAACTTACTTTCTGGAGAATGCTCCATGAATTGATAAGTTGTATCAGCATTATGTAGTAAGTTGCCATGACTAATCATTACACCCTTGGGTGTGCCTGTAGAGCCAGAGGTGTATTGCAGAAAAGCTAAGGTATCTCGATGAATAGCGGGTTCTTGCCAACTGTCTTCTATGCCCTCTGCAAGATTATCAGTAGCTAGCCACTGTAAAGATTTTATGTCAGTCTTTTCCGTCATTAAAGACCGCACTGTCGGCAGAATTTCTGTTGTCGTCAGCGCGATCGCTGCTTGTGCATCTGTGGCAATAGCTTTGATTCGTGGTGTATTGCGCTGATTTCGCGGGGGATATGCAGTTACAGCCACAACTCCCGCATACAAACAACCACAAAAAGCCACTAAAAAATCTAGTCCGGCTGGATAAAGTAGTAAGGCTCGTTCTCCAGTCAAACCTAATTTTTGTAATTGAGCAGCTATGCGACGCGATCGCCTATCCAATTCTTGATAGGTTAATGTTGCTTGTTCTGTCTCCCCATCCAGCAAGAAGGTAAAAGCATCTCGGTTTGGCTGCGTAGAACTTCTGAAGCGCAGTACATCGACAAATGTAGAAAAGTTGCTAGAAGGTTCAAGAAAAGTATGAGAAAAATTACTCATTTTTGTGTTCACAAGTTAAATGTCACCCTGATAAACTGCTACTTTGACTCTCACTCTCAAGAGAATAATCAAGAGCAAATGTTTAACATCTACACAAAATGTCAGTTGAGATATCTACGCACTAATATGAATTACCAGCCTCTCTATTTTCAGCAATACTAAAAGCTGAAGGAAATAACGCTAAATTATTGGTGCGCCACAAAAACTTTGATCAATTTTAACTATCGTTCAATCTCACTATTAAGATGGAGTGAATAATATTTTGAGCATCCCTATATTTTGGAGTGTTTTCATTACACAAATCCATAACTACTACCAAGTATTTACGAAATTTATTAATCTCAAAACCTCAAACCCAGTAGCTAACCAAATCAAGTTTTATGAGTCGAGTAAAAAAAAGTATATTTAATTCTTCGACTTAGGTTTCGATTTTTGATGATTAGTTTAGCTAACCACTGATAGCTTTAAGAGGTTGTTTGCAAAGTATCCATTTATACTAGTTTTGACGACAGTCATTCAGGGCTACACAGACATGACGCGTAGCGTCTACGTTTGTGTAGTAGCGAATATAATTTGCCCAAAACTTTTAAAACATCCTCTAACGCTGTATAAACGCTAATGCTAGCGATTTACTGGGGTAAACTTGACTAACTTATTGAGAGCTATTTTTATTTGAACCAAATTACTATAACGAAAATTAGTGGCATTAGCAACAACCTAAACTATTGGGATTATTATCAGATTATTATCAATATCCTGAAATCTATTAGTTGAACTAATACTCAGGGCAAACGCATTTAAATTACTCTTGACTGTAAAAAAAGTTAAAAATCAGCATTTAGCGTTTGATTTAGTTTGCAGAACTCAACGCTATGCCTACAAAAAGTCGCAGTGGGTCTACACTTAGCTTTGTCAATAAACCAGTCTTATTTTCAACTCTATTGAGAAAATACTGTATTGACATGATGCGGACATCTAAGCTGATCCTAAATTATTTCTGTCTTTTGGTAGATGACCAGTAGTTTATTAGATGAATATGCCTCAATATACAGTCATCTAAATTTTGCATAGGACTAAATAAATTAGCTGTATTTGTTGCAAATCCATGATATTTGGCACTATCTGGGCTTTTGTAATTCTTCGTTGAGAAGTAATTTTAGCTATATTGATAATCTTTATTACTTATCAAGCAGATACCTGCATTAAAATTAATTGCTGCTTAGTTGCTACTTAGTATACATCATAATTAAAAAAAATTATTAATTAGCTTGTGTCTTATGTCACCTCATAGTATTGTTTAAACAATTTCCCGTAAATGACAATTCTTTTCAAAGTTCTTTATCGTGTCTTTGGATAC